>ERZ1645187.440-NODE-440-length-40640-cov-6.218923_pt1 | contig 40640 bp, 40 predicted proteins | sample MGYA00575352_ERZ1645187 | MGnify/ENA primary metagenome ERZ1645187 (study PRJEB40837, sample SAMN11349314) | freshwater sediment metagenome | isolation source: river sediment | host: Sediment | place: India: Wazaribad , New Delhi | collected 2017-02-21 ... | reverse complement strand
GTCGGCCGGCTTGTCCTCGGGCTTTGTCTCTTCTGTCGGAGCGTTGGGTTTGCGGGCCATGGACACACCAGTCTGGTTCGCCCCCGATGAGGGCGCGGCAAGGAATTGCGCGCGGTGACCGCGCGTCGATTGCCCATGGTCTTATCTGCTAAATGGCCCGCCGTTAACGATAAAACGGCCCGATCCCCCAAAAAATCAGGCGGTGTCGGGCCGTCTGCTGCAGGCGTGCCACGATCGCCGGGGCTTACACATCCAGCCGGCGGAAGAACACGAATTGCAGGCTGTCCGCATCCTCGAACCAGCGGCCTTTGCCCAGGCCGGCGTCCGTCGCGCGGTTCAGCAGCTTTTCGAGGATGGCCGGGTCTTCCGTTGCGTGTTCAAAGCCGACGTTGAACATCCAGTCCGACCATTGCCAGAGGGTGGCGAAGGTTTTCACGCCGCGCTCCATCTCGGAGGTGATCAGGCTCTCCCAGGCAAGATCCGAGGTGACGGAGCCGAGGATGACCCCCTTCTTCGCCACGCGGTGCAGCTCGTACATCGCATCCCGCACCTTGGAGCGCGGCAGGTTGGCCAGGCAGGATTCATAGACGTAGTCGAACTGCCCGTCCTTGAACGGCAGGTCGGTCACGTCGCCAAGGTGGTTGAATTTGGCCAGCTCCGGCGCGGTCTTGCCGTGAATCCACGCGTTTCGCTCGATACCATGGGCATTGAGGCCGAGCGCGCGCAGGGCGCCCACCGTCTGGCCCGAGGCGGAGCCGGCATCGAGGATCGAGAACGGCTTCGTCTCTCCGAAGGCAAGGCCGATCGCATCCTTGAGGTATCCGGCATCGAAGAACTGGTTCCAGACCTTCTCGTACGGCCCGGCCTGCCAGTAATTCTCGAAGTAATCGCGGTTGATGTTGCGCGAGGAGCGGATGGCTGCCTCCGCCTTCGCCTTGCCCGGCGTGCGGCGGCGGATGCGCTCCTCGTAGTTGCGCCTCACATACTCGCTCATCAGCATGTCGGAGGCGCAATCGGCCGAATCCAGCACGCCGTTGACGGTCGCATCGAACAGATAGTCACCGGTCACGAACAGGCCCGGATGCTCCTTCGGCTCCGGCTGGTGGTTCACCTGCGTATCGCGCACCGGGCGCCCGCCGGGGATGCCGTTGACCGTGTTCAGCCAGCGGTGGACCTTGCCCTCGATCATCAGCTTGCGGCCGAACTGCAACTGCGGCGGCAGTGAATCGAGTGCCATGCGGATCAGGTGATCATCCGGCAGGTTGGCCAGCGCCATTGCGTCCGATCCGGCGATCAGCCAGTTGAGACCGCCCTTGCCGTTGTACTCGTAGCGCGAATTCTCGATGTAGACGCAATGGCCGTTGAACTGGTCGGACATCCACCACGAGCCTTCGACCAGCCCGTCCCAGAACGGCTTTTCGAACGAGATGGCGACGCGCAGGTAATGTGCCGGCACGTTGAACAGGTCGAGATGCTTGCCCATCGCGCGATAGAGCGTCTCACCCTCCCATTCGATGGTCTGGAGCCAGTTGAACGGCAGCGAGACGACGACGAAATCGAAGATGCGGACCTCTTCGCGCCCGTCCTTGCCGACGGTGGTGACGCGGTAGCGCCCATCCTCGGTGCGGCCGATGCGGCGCACGCGGGTGTAGAGTTCGATCTGGGCCTGCACGATCTCGGCCAGCTTGCCGACGATCCGCTCGTTGCCGCCGTCAACGCAGTAATATTTGATGTATTCGTCGTAATCCATCAGGAAGTTCTTGAGCGCGTTCAGCCCCGAGGTCTCGTTGGGGCCGATCGCGATGTCCGAATGGGCGTTGATGCGCACGAAGCGGCGCGCGCCCTCGTCCTTGATCTCGTCGTGGATCACATCGAGCCCGGACTTGAACATCCACGGATGATCGTTGTCGTCGCGCCCCACGCCTTCGAAGTACTGGTCGAGCGACATGATGGAGGCGCATTTCTTGCGGAAGTTGACGATGGCGTCCATCGTCTTCTTGCCCATCAGCCGGCCGATATCCGGCACATGGTTCATGATCTTGTCGTCGATCACCACCGTCTCGGAATCCATCACCGTGATCGGCAGGCCAAGCTTGTTGGTGATCAGATCCTTGAGCGGATCGAACCCGAGGTGTGCGTAATCGTAGATTTCCGCGACGCCGATTTCATACAGCGCATCCGCTTTCTCGAACGTGCCGGTCATCAGCTTGCCGCCCAGCCGGTTCGATTGTTCGAAGATCGTGATCTTCGCTTCCGCGCCCACCTTCTGGTTGATGTGCATGGCGGTCATCAGCCCGCCCGGCCCGCCGCCAACGATGGCAACATCGAACGTGATCGGAGGGCTTTGCGTCATGGGACAACCTTTGGTCTTGCGCGGGCCGGCGTCTTATGCGGAACGGCGAGGGATATAGCGGCGAACTGCCTCGGATGAAACGACAATTTATCCGGCGATACCCGAACGGGCACCTCCTAGCTATGGGCTGGAAAAGCTAAATCGAAGCTGAACAAGCCGCCTGCCGGCGCAAAAATGACAGCGCCGGCCAACTGCCATATCCTGATTGATGATGATTCGGATGGTCACCATGCTTCTGTTCCGGGCGCAGCCTTTCAGGGCGGCGGCGCTGGCCCTGTTGCTTGCCCCCGGGCTGGCGGCCGCGCAGGGGGCCGGCAGCGGCATGTCCGCACCGAAGACCCCGCCCGGCGCCAAGGCTGCGCCGGCGCAACCCCAGCCGCCGGTGGAAAAATGCGGGCGCTACACCTTTGCGCGCAATGCCGCCTTTGCCGCCAACATCAAGACCATCCTGTCCGATCTGCCCCAGCGCGGGGAGGGGACAGAACCTGCCGCATTCTTCCAGGAGCTGGAGAGCCTCTACCTCAAGCTGGAGGAGCAGGCCAAGGCCGGCGAGATCGATCCCCTGCGCAAGCTGGTGGCGATGGAACTGTTCGTCAGCCAGATTCGCGGCCAGCCGACGCGGGACATGACGCTGAAAAAAGCGTGCTTCCTCGCAAAAGTGCCGGAGAAGATGCGCGCGATCATCGATCCGCTCACCTGCGCGGTTATCCTGCTGGAGCCGGAGCGGCGACAGGGCGAGGCGGCGCGCGCCGAAGCCAAGCAGATGCTGGCGCTGGCAGGCAAGCTGGTGCCGGCCAATGCCAACGCTTCCTCGGCGGCGAAAATCCTGTTCGATGACGTGAGCCGAGGCCTCGAAGGCTGCGACTGACACCGGGAAAAAGCGGCACTGGCGTGGCCGGCTTGCCCGGGAGCGAAAGATTCCGGCTGAAAATGCCGCCCGGCCATGGCTTTAAGGTTCACAACGCCGCAGCTTTCGGTTAAGCGGGCGCATCGTCCCTCCAATTCCGCTTGAGGCCCATGTCCAAGGAAGAATTGCTCGAATTTCCCGGTGTCGTTTCCGAACTCCTGCCCAACGCGATGTTCCGCGTGAAGCTGGAGAACGATCATGAGATCATCGCCCACACGGCGGGCAAGATGCGCAAGAACCGCATCCGCGTGCTGGCAGGCGACAAGGTGCTGGTGGAAATGACGCCCTACGATCTGACGAAGGGCCGCATCACCTATCGCTTCAAGTAAGCGGGGGCTGCGGGCGTGAGCGCGGATCAGGAGAGCTGGCGGCCGAAGCTGGCGCTCGCCTCGGCCTCGCCGCGCCGCTATGCGCTGTTGCAGCAGATCGGCATCACGCCCGATGCCGTCCTTCCGACCGATCTCGACGAAACACCGCTGCGCGGCGAGAAGGCCCGCGCGCTGGTCACCCGCCTGTCGCGCGCCAAGGCGGCAGCGGCGGTGAAGGTGGCCCGCGCCGATGCCGGGCTCAATCGCGCGTTCCTTGTGGCGGCGGATACGGCGGTCTCCGTCGGCAGCCGCATCCTGCCCCAGACGCATCATGTGGATGAAGCGGCCTATTGCCTGCGCCTGCTCTCGGGCCGGGCGCACCGGGTGTTCACCTCGGTGGTCGTGGTCACGCCCGATGATGCGGTGCGCCAGCGTGTGGTCGATGCGCGGGTGCGTTTCAAGCGGATCAGCGAGAGCGAACTGGAAGCCTATCTCGCCTCGGGCGAGTGGCGCGGCAAGGCCGGCGGCTACGCGATTCAGGGCCTCGCCGGCGCTTTCGTGGTCAAGCTGGTCGGCTCCTACACCACAGTCGTCGGCCTGCCGCTGTATGAGACGGCGGGGCTGCTGACGGGCGATGGCTTCCCGCTGCATTTCGGCTGGGGCAACACGGCCTGACCGCGATGACCGACGACACCGCGCCGCCCGCCAACGACAACACCCGCCCATGCCCGATCTGCCGCAGGCTGTCGGTGGAGCGCTATCGCCCGTTCTGTTCAAGACGTTGTGCCGATGTCGATCTCAACCGCTGGCTGACCGGTGGCTATGCCATCCCCGCCGAGGAGGAGGACGAGGGCGTGCCGGAAGACGACGCCCCGCCGCCGCGCGGATGATCCGGTCACTGCATCGGTGAAAACGCGGTCGCCTTCAGGATGCGGTTGTCCATCGCGGTAATATAGTCTGCGGTTTTCGGCAGGAACGCGAGCCACTCCGGATCCGAATAGAGCGCGGCGCGCCGCCGCTCCCGCTCCTCGTGGCTGTCATAGCGGAACAGCATCACCAGCTGGTTCAGCGGGCCAATGTCGCACTGCCACCAGCCGATGGAGGGGCCGAGATGGCGGACATGGATCGCCATCGCCTCGGCCTGGTAGAGATCAAGATAGGCCGCCAGCTTGCCGGGCTTGAGCGTATAGGTTCTGAGTTCGAAGATCGCCATCAGCGTCGCGCCATCTTCGGCGCGCGCGTGAGATAGCGCCCGCGCCCCACCGCTTCCTCCACCAGCGCGCCGTCGCGATAGATGAAAGCGCTGCGCGAGACGGTGTGCACCACCTTGCCGGTAAACCGGGTGCCCTCGTAGATCGAATAGCCGGCGCTGGATTTGAGGTGGCTTTGCTCCAGCATCCATTCGGCCTTGGTATCGACAATGGCGAAATCCGCGTCCAAGCCCGGTGCGATGGCGCCTTTGCGGCCCTCAAGCCCCATGGCGCGGGCGGCGTTGGTGGCGGTCAGCGCGGCAATGCGCGGCAGCGGCAGGCCGCGTCTGGCATGCCCCTCGCTCAGCATCACCGGCAGCAGCGTTTCCAGCCCCGGGCAGCCGGGCGAGGCATCCCACACCGAAGAGAGCTTGCCGGAAAGGTCGCGGTGCACATGATCGGTGCCGATGGTGTCGATCGACCCATCAAGCACGCCGGCCCACAACGCCTCGCAATGGGCACGGGAGCGCAGCGGCGGGTTGATCTTGCCCACCGTGCCGCGGGCATAGGTCTCGTCATGCGTGAGGTAATGCGGGCAGGTCTCGATGGTGATGTCCGCCCCCGCACGCCGCTGCATCAGCGCTGCCTCCAGCGCATCGGCGGAGGAGGTGTGGACGATGTAGATGCGCGCGCCGGTGACACGGGCGAGATAGGCCGCGCGCTGCACCGCATCGGCCTCGACAAAGCCCGGGCGCGAAGCGTTCCATGTGGCAAGGCCGCCGCGTCCCTCAGGGTCGCGCGCCTTTTCCCGCTCGCGCAGCACCCAGGCGATTTCGATGGTCTCGGGATGCGGGCAGACCAGCCCGCCCTGCGCCGCCGCCGCCTCGCTGAGGCGGAAGAGAAAGCCGTCGTCGATATCCGGCAGGCCGAGGCGCGCGCCTTCCCCGCCGCGGTTGTTCATGAAGATCTTGAACGAGGGGACGCCATGGCGCGCCGCTGCTGTCGGCACCTCGGCCAGCTGCGCCTCGGTCGAGATGATGAAGTGGTAGCCGAAATCGATCCGGCTGCCGGCCTCGGTCACGGCCACAACCTCGTCGAACAGCGTCGCGAACGGGTCGGTTGCCATCAGGTAGGGGATGATGGTGGTCACCCCGCCCACGGCGGCGGCGGCTGTTTCCTGCGCCGCATCGCCCGGCACGCGCGGGCGGGAGATATCCTTGCCATGGCCGAGGTGCAGATGCGGGTCGATGACGCCGGGCAGCACGGTGAGGCCATCAAGAGCGATCCGCTCGACCGGCGCGCCGCCGGTTGCCGTCTCGCCCAGCCCGATGATCCGCCCCCCGCGCGTGGCGATATCGCATTCGGCAACGCCGGTGGGCAGCACCACCCGGCCGCCGGAAAAGATGCGGATGGTCTCGCTCATGGCTCTGGCCTCACGGTTGATCGGGCGACGGCATCGGCAAACAGCGACAGTGGCGCATCGCCGGACAGGAACAGGGTTTCGAGCGTCGCAATCGCCTCCGCCGGCAGGGCGAGCGCGGCATTGGCGCGGAACTTGGCGCGCACATCGTCGGTTTGGGCGGGCCGGCTGGCGTTGCCATAGACATCGTCGATGCGGCGGGTGAGGGCCGTTCCGTTCTTCAGTATGCAGATGATCTCGGCCTCGAACGCCTGCGGAAAGCGGTTCGGCGTGAGCGGTTCCCATGTGCAGCGCGCGGCAAGCGCCCGCACCGCAGGGGCGGCGGGCGCGCGGAACGTGTCGTGATCCACCTTGCCCTCGACGAGCCGCGCGGCGACGACGACCGGCAGGCTCCAGCGGGCGGAATGGCCATCCCCCGGGCTTTGCTTGAGCGGCCACGGTTCGCAGACGATGCCGGCCGCGCCGGGGGCGATGCGCAGGGTCATCCGCTCGATCGCCCCGGGGTGGACGCCCTCATCGGCCAGCAGGCCTGCCGCCTCGACGAAGGGGTGGAGATAGTGGCAGCAGGGCACGAATTTGAACGCCACGTCCATCGTGTGCCAGCGCGTGCCGAAATCGCACATCAGTCCGGCCAGCCGCGCTCCCGCCGATGCATCGCCGGCGAAGCTGGCATAAAGCCCGCGCGTCCCTTCCAGCGCCGTTTCCGGCCCGGTCATCCCCGCCTTCGCGAGGCGCGCGGCGATCAGTCCGGCATGCGCCGCCCAGCCGGGATGCAGCGATTTGACGGTGGAGCCGTTGGTGAGAAATTCGAACACGCCGGAGGATTGCGACAGCGCGATGCCGATCGCATTCACGCATTGCTCTTCGTCCGCGTCCGTCAGCTCTGCCGCGATCAGCGCGGCCACCAGCGCTCCGCCCACCGGCGTGATCTGGAACCCGCGCGCCTGAAACGCCCCCGGCGCAGCCAGCCCGATGCGGATCAGCACTTCATAGCCGAGGAGATAGGCATCAAGCGCGGCTGCGAGCGGCTGGCCCGCGCCCTCCGCCGCGGCCAGCGCGGCAGCGGCGAGCACCGAACTGCCATGGACGATCGAGGCGGTGTGCGTGTCGTCATATTCGAGCGAGTGGATCAGCCCGCCGTTGATCAGCGCGGCTTCTGCCGGGTCCGCCGTGCGCGCGCCGGTCAGCGCGGTGGCCACGCCCGTGTGCCCCGTGGCCAGCCGGCGGTAGGCTCCGCCCTGATCGAGCGCGGAGGCGGCAAGGCCGACCCCCACGGCATCGAGCATGTGCAGCCGCGCGGCGGCACGCGCAGCTTCGGGCAGCGGCGCGGCCTTCAGCCTCCGCCAGGCCTGCACGATGGTGCGCGACAGGCTCATCCCGCACAATCCCTGGCCGCTGCCCTGCCGGCAAGCCGGCCGAGCGCGATGGCGGTGAGCAGCCCGTTGCCCGAGGCATAACCGAGCGCGCCGGCGCGGCCCGAGATGCCGGCAGCAGCGCCGCCGCCGGCGAACAGCCCGTGGATCGGCCGGCCGGCGGTATCGAGCACGCGGGCATCCTGATCCACCTTCAGCCCGCCCTGCGTGTGGAACAACCCGGGCACGACACGGCAGGCAAAAAACGGGCCGGCAAGCGGGGCGGCGACATCGCGGCGCCCGAAAACATCCGGCGCTTCTCCCCGTGCCACCCGGTTGAACGCTGCCACCGTCTCGGCCAGCGCCGCAGCATCAAGCTCAAACAGCGCAGCAATCTCTGCCGGCGTGTCGGCCTTCTTGATCCCGCCGTATTTGACGAGTTCCATGAACTCCTCTTCGAGCGCGGCGATCTCGAAAATCCGCTGGTCGAACAGCGCGAAGGCATACTCCCCCTGTTCCAGCTCCACCCGGGCATAGCCGGAATAGCCCAGACTCTCGTTGCCGAAGCGCCTGGCATCGGCACCTACCAGCATCCCGCCCTTCTCGATCGTGGTCCACGACAGCAGGCTGCCGTGCGGATAGGCCACGGCGGCATAGCCCTGATAGGCACCCATGTTGGCGAGAGCGGCGCCCACCTTGCGCCCCCAGCGGATCGCCTCGCCATGCGAGCCGAGGGCGCCGAAATACTGCGCGCCGGCAATCTCCGGGCAATACTGCTTCACCAGCGCCGGATCGGCGGCAAACCCGTTGACCGCGAGCACGACGTGATGCGCGCGGATGTCCGATTGCCCCTCCGTCGAGCGGATGACCGCGCCGGCAACGCGGCCGTTCTCGACGATCAGATCCTCCACCGCGTTGCCCACGGCGAGCGGTATCTCCCGCCGGTCGATGGCGGCGAGGAGATCGTCGACCAGATCCTGTCCGCGGCGCGATTTCGGCGCGTGCAGCCGCTCCACGGTGTGGCCGATGTGCTTGTAGGCGGTGATGAGATGCATCCGTGCCTGAACGGTATCGACCAGCCATTCCACCGTTTCGGCCGAAACCTCGGCCATGCGGGCGAGCAGGGCGGGATCATCCGTCTCCCCGGCGATGCGGGTCAGGTCCGCGATCATCTGCGCCGGGGAATCGACAATGCCCGCGTCCTTCTGGAAGCGGGAACCCGCACCGGGCACCGAGCCGGTGGAGAGCGAGGAATTGCCGCCCGGCCGCTCGCGTTTTTCGACAATCGCCACGCTTGCCCCGCCGTCATGCGCGGCAATCGCGGCGGCAAGGCCGCAGGCGCCTGCGCCGATCACCAGAACATCGACATCCACACGCATCAAATCACTCCGGTTGCCGCCGCGATGACATCGCGCCACAGCGTCTCATCCGTATCGGGAGCGAGCAGCGCGGTGAGCACGCCCGCCATGGCCGGGAACACCGGCGCCGTGTTGCCTGCCAGCTTGGCTGCGAGCGTCGCCTCGTCAAACGGCTGATCCGCCCCGCCGCGCGCATTGCGGCAGGCGGCGGTGTGGCGGCTGCCATCATCCAGAATCCAGGTGACACGCGCCGCCCGGTCGTTCGGCCAGGGCTCGACCGTCGCGAGCGGGATCAGTTTGACCGCGCGGCGCAGGCCGGCGATGGCGGGGTCGGCCAATGTGTCCTTGGCAAACGCATCCTGCCCGCCGCTGCCCCGGCGCGCCACGGCGGCGGCGGCATGCGGCATCGAGAACTTGGCGGAAAGCACGGTGGGCGGCTCCGTCGCCGTCAGCGTCATCCCGCGGGGATGCGTCTCCACCTCGATCGCGGCGACGCGCGCGCCTGCGCCGGGGCCGAGGCGGCGGTGCAGCGCCAGCGAAGCCTCCAGCATCGAATGGGCATATTGGCAGCAGGCAAACACCTTGTGATAGCCATCGGCCAGTGCCCACTCCGCCCCCAGTCCGCGCGTCAGCTCTTCGGGGTGGGATGCTGTGCCGAAGGAGGTGACGAACACATCGAACGGCGAGGAGGCGATGCCGCCGATGCCGGCGAGCGCCCAATCCACCGCACGGAAGCCGATGAATGCGCCCGCCGCCGTCCAGCCGTTGCGGATGAGCGCGCCATCGAGCGCATGGCCATAGGGCCCGGCAAACGCCATGCTCGCCGCCCCGGCGATCGCCGCCTGCAAGCGCGCCGCATCGCACCGGCGCAGCAGCGCCACGCCGGCCGCCGCGCCCACCGTGGCAAAGGCGGCATGGGGATGCACCGTCATCGCGGCGAAGGGGAAAGCGCGGGCCAGCCGAGCGGTGATGTCATAGGCGACAGCCAGCGCATGCAGCACCGCGCCGGTGGTGGCGTCCGTTGCCTCCGCCTCGGCCACCAGTGCCGGCCAGATATAGGCGCCCGCATGGCAGGGGGCGAGGCGGAAACCCTCGTCGAGTTCCGCCCAGGTCGCGGCCATGCCGTTGGCGAGGCTGGCGCCGATCCGGTCGATCCGTGCCGCGCCGGGGGCGAGGATGGTGGCCTCCGCGCCCCGCGCAGCCCGCAGTTCCAGCGCGCGGGCGGCGGCGATTTCCGGCTCGTTGCAGGCGGCGACGGCAGCGCCGAGATCGTCAATCAGCACCAGCGCGGCGCGGCGGCGCACGGCGGCGGGCAGGGGCGTTGCGGCGGCGCTGGCCGCCCAGCCGCACAGGGCGGTGAACGCCTCGGCCGAGGCCGCACGGGCTGTGGCCGCCTCCGGCCCGGTCAGAACCATTTCCACAGGTCCATGTTGTCGTTCAGCTCCTGCGCCGCACCGTCGAACACGATGCCGCCGGATTTGATGATGATCGCCGTGTTGACCAGCTTCAGTGTCGCCGGCACATTCTGCTCGACAACGATGAGCCCGGTCCCGTAGCGGGCGTTCACCTCGCGCAGCCGGTCCATCACATTGCGGACGATCACCGGCGCAAGGCCGGTGGAAGGTTCATCCAGCAAGAGCCATTTCGGCTTGGTCATCAGCGCCATGCCGAGCGCCAGCATCTGCTGCTCGCCACCGGACATCGAGCCCGCGCGCTGTGCCCGCCGCCCGTCGAGCACGGGGAACAGCTTGAACACCTCGGGCAGGAAATCGCTGCCCACCGGCAGGCCGGCGATGGTGAGGTTCTGCTCCACCGTGAGGGTGGGGAACACATTGTGCCCCTGCGGGACGAAGGCGATGCCGCGCGCCACCACGGCCGGCACATCGCCCTCCGGCAGGGCCTCGCCGTTCCATGTCACCGTGCCGGCGGCGCGGCGGTGGGCGCCGACAAGGCACTTCAGCAGCGTGGTCTTGCCCGCGCCGTTATGGCCGAAGATGCCGAGCGTGGCGCCATCCGGCAGGGCGAGGGAAATGTCATGCAGCACGGTGAGCGAGCCGTACCGGGCCATCAGGTTGCGGATTTCCAGCATCGCGTCAGGTCCCGAAGTAGAGTTCGGTCAGTTGCGGATCGGCGATCAGCGTCTCCACCGTGCCGCGCGCCAGCACCTTGCCGGCGAACATGAACACCCCCTCGTCGCAGAGGTCGCGGATGAAGGCGACATTGTGCTCGACGACGCAGATGGCGACGCCCGAGGCCGCGATATCGCGCACCGCCTTCTGGATCAGCGCATAGGCCTGCCCCTCGACGCCGGCCATCGGTTCGTCCAGCAGCAGGCATTTGGCGTCGTTCATCATCGCGCGGGCCACACCCACCAGCTTCTGCTGGCCGAAGGTGATGTCCTGGATCGGCTTTTGCGCGATCTCCTGAAGGCCCGTCCGTTCGAGGATGGACAAGGCCCGCTCGCGCGCCTCCGCTTCATGCCGGGCCACGGTGGCCGGACGCAGCAGCACATCGCCGAGATGATCGGCGCTGTACTGCGTCGGCCCCAGCATCAGGTTGTCGAGCACCGTGAGGGAGGGAAACAGCCTGAGGTTCTGCCATGTCCGGGCCAGCCCGGCCCGGGCCCGCGCGCGGATCGGCAGCGCTTCCAGCGACTGGCCGGCGAGCGTGATGCGGCCGGAATCCGGCTTCACGACGCCGCAGACGAGGTTGAACAGCGAGGTCTTGCCCGCGCCGTTCGGCCCGATCAGCCCCAGCACATGCCCGGCCTTCAGCGTCAGGTCGATATCGTCGGCGACGACGATGCCGCCGAAGGCCTTGTTGAGCTTTTCGATCACCAGAACGTCGGTCATCGCGGGCGCCCTCCGGCATCGCGGCCGGACCAGATGTCGGACGCGGCGATCAGCCCCTGCGGGCGGGCGAACATGAAGACGAGCACGAGACCGGAGAACAGCAGCCCCTGCAACGGGCCGAGGACGCTGGGCGGCAGGCCGAGGAAGGTGATCGCCTGCGGCAGGATTTGCAGCACGATGGCGCCGATCACCGGCCCCCATGTGGTGCGCATGCCGCCCACCACAACCATGGTGAGAATGGCCGAGGATTGGAGAAGGCCGAACTGGTCGGGTTCGAGAAAGCGGAAATAGTGCGCGTAAAGCCCGCCGGCGAGGCCGGCGATCCCCGAGCCGATGGCAAAGACCGACACCTTCAGCCAGATCGCGTTGCGCCCGAGCATCGAGAAGGCGAGTTCATCGTCGCGCAACGCCGCCATCATCCGGCCATAGGGGCCATGCGCCAGCCAGCGGACGAACAGGACGGTCAGCACAGCCACGGCGACGACCAGCAGCACATAGGCCAGCCGGCCATGCTCGGCGACGAGGAAGGAGGGGATGTTGGTCAGCCCGCCGGCCCCGCCGATCGAATGGATATGCTTGGCGAGTTCGATCAGCCCGAGCTGGAAGCCGATGGAGGCGATCAGCAGATAATCGCCCGAGACGCGCAAGGAGGGAAGCGCCACGAGGATGGAGGAGACCAGCGCCGCCAGCCCGCCCGCCAGCATGGCGAACGGCACGGGCCAGCCCGCCTCCTTCGCCAGCATCGCCGAGACATAGGCCCCGATGGCGTAGAAGATCGGGTGGGCGATGGAGATCAGGCCGCAATGGCCGATCACCAGATCGAAACTGGCCGCCAGGATGACGAACAGCCCGATCAGGATGATCATGGTGTAGATGTAGTCCATCGCTCAGCCCGCCTTTCCGCTGTTGGCGGCAGGGGCCGCGCGCATCTTCTTCAGGGCGCGCCTGCTCTCGGGGAAATGGAAGCCCGAGGGGAACAGCACGATGGCGAAGAACAGGAAGGCGAACAGCAGGAAGCCCTGCCATGCCGAGGGGATGAACAGGATCGAGGCGTTCTGCACCATGCCCAGCACCACGGCAGCCAGCGCCGCGCCCCAGATGTTGCCGATGCCGCCCAGAATGGTCGCCGCGACGGCAAACAGCATCAGCTCGGTCGCCGCCGCCGGCTGCACCTGTGCGCGCGTGCCATAGAGGAACATGCCGATGCCGCCGATCGCCCCGGCGATCAGCATCGTCAGCATCAGCACCCGGTCCTTGCGGATGCCGTAGAGTTCGGCCAGCGCACTGTTGTCAGCCACCGCGATCATGAACTGGCCGTAGCGGGTGAACCGCAGGAAGGCCCAGAGCGCGGCGAGGACGGCGAGGGTGGCGGCAATCGCCGGCACATCCCACGCGGAAACCGCGACATCGCCGATGATCTTCACCGGCCAGAACATCGATTCGAAGATCGTCGTCGGCCAGGTGCCGAAGACGAGGGTCATCGCATAGGTGATGAACTGCGAGGCGACCAGCGTGAAGATGAACACGAACATTGCCGAGGCGCGCCGCTCGCGCAGCACGCGGAAGCCGAACCGCTCCAGCACGAAGGCCGCCAGCATGCCGGCGAGAACGGCGGCGACCAGCCCCGCCGGCCCGGGCAGGCCGAGATGCCGCACCGCGACATAGGCGGCATAGAACCCCGCCGTCATCATGCCGGCCTGTGCGAAGTTGAACACCTTGTTGACCTTCAGCACCAGCGCGAACGACAGCGCGAACAGCACGAAGTAGCTGGAGGTCGCCAGCGACGTCCACATGATCTGGCTGATGACCGTGACGTTGAACATTCACACCCGCCTGTAGGAGCCGAACGGCAAACGCCGGGCAGGGACAAGCCTGCCCGGCGCTGCGGCGCTTACTTGTTGACGACGGCCTTGCCGGTCCATTTGCCGCCCTTCACCTCGACAAGGTAGACCGGCTTGTTGACGGTATGATCGTCAGAGAACTCCACCTTGCCGGTCAGCGGCAGGTCGAACGACTTGATCGCCAGCATCTCCTTGCGGAAGGCCTCGCCGGTCACCGGGGTGCCTTTCTTGTCGAGCGAGGCGAAGACGGCGGCGACGAGATACGGCGTGTCGTGGAGGTACTGCGTGTAGGGCAGGCCGTTGGGCGCGCGGCCCACTTCCTTCTGCCAGCGGGCGACATACTCGGCTACCGCCGGGGAATCGGCGACGCCCGGCGCGAGCGACGTGGCGATCACCCCTTCCGCCGCCGCGCCCAGCTGCTCGATCAGCTTGGGGTTGTAGACGCCGGAATACGAGGTGATCGGCACCGTGATGCCGAGCTGGCGCGCCTGCGCGATCACCTGCGGCGATTCCGCGACCAGACCCTGCAGATGGATGATCTCGGGGTTGGAGGCGCGGATTTTCAGAAGCGGACCGGTGAAATCGGTCGCCTTCTGGTCATAGGATTCATAGGCGACGACCTGCCCGCCGGCCTTGGTGAAGGTGTCGCGATAGACCACCGCCGAGCCGATGCCCGTCTCGTTGTTGACGAACAGCACGGCGGCCTTCTTCTTGCCCATCTCCTTGGCCGAATACTGCGCCACCGCGCGGATATCGACATCGGCCAGCGGGAAGGTGGTGTAGACGTAGTCGCCGAGCTTGGAGATGTCCGGCGCGTTGGCGCCCACCGAAAGCTCGACCACCTTGTTGTCGTTGGCGATCGGCGCAACAGCCTTGACCACGCCCGACCAGGCGGTGACGAAGGCCGGCACCTTGTCGACGCTGATCAGCCGGTTGACCGCCTGGATACCGACCTGCGGATCGGCCTGCGTGTCGAGCACGATCATCTCCAGCTTCTTGCCGTTGACGCCGCCCTTGGCGTTGATCGCGTCCACCGCCCATTGCGCGGCTTTCACCTGATCGTTGCCGTAGAGCGCCTGCCCGCCCGTGAGCGGCATGGCAAGGCCGAATTTGTAGGAGGCCTGCTGCGCCAGCGCGAGGCCGGAGGTGCCGGCAAGCAGGGCGGTGGCAAGCGCGGCGGTCAGGCCAAGGCGTCGGCTGGGGGTAAACTGGGTCATGGTTGCGTCTCCCGCTGAAGGTTCAGTCATTCACTGGATGGAACGAAGGGCAGTCAGAACGTCGTCGGTCGGCATCACGTCGGCGTATTTCTCCGACATGTCGAACAGGTTGACCGCATGCGAGACTTCGGAGCGGTCGAACACCGCATCCTCCGGCACCAGAACGCGGTAGTTATAGGCAAATCCGTCCACCACCGTGCCGCGCACGCAGCCGGAGGTGGAGCACCCGGTGACCACCAGCGTATCGGCGCCGGTGTTGATCAGATAGCTCGCAAGCGGTGTGCCGAAGAACGCGCTGGGGTGCTTCTTCGGCACGAGAATGTCTTTCTCGCCGGGCGCGATCTCCGCCACGAACTCATAGCCCTTGGCCGCCACGCCCATGATTGCCGGCACCTTGTCCGACAGGCGGCCGGCATCGAACCCCTGCTTGGGCGAGACATAAGGGTACAGCACCGGCCAGCCGCGGGCGCGGAACTCGGCCAGGATGCGCGCGATATTGCCCACTGCATCCCACCCCACCTCACCGCAGGAGGTGGGAAATTCCTTGATCGCCTCCCAGAAGGGGCGGCGCTCCGTCCCCACCGTGCGGTATTGCACGTCGATGATCAGCAGCGCCGGGCGCTGGCCGATACCGGTCGGCCGTCCGAAGCCGGCGGCACGATAGGCCTTCTTCTCGTTGTCGGAGATGAGGTGATCCCACGGGCGCCTCGCCATGTTCAGGCCTCCACCTTGTATGTCGCGTCCAGCGCGTCCCACATCGGCTTGGCGACGGAGCGCTGCCGCTCGTCGAACCCGGCGAGCCGATCGGCCACCGCATCGAGCGAGCCGGTCTCGCGCAGCGCGGTCAACACCTCGTTGGAGGCGCGCAACGCTGCCTGAAGCACCGCATTGGCATAGAGCACGCCGGCAAACCCCATCTGTTTCAGTGCGTCCCGGCCGGGATCGGGCGTCTTGCCGCCGAAGACGATGTTGGCGATCTGCGGCACGGGCAGTTCACGCGCGATCCGCGCCATCTCGTCGAAGGTCAGCGGCGCCTCGACGAAGGTGACATCCGCCCCCGCCGCGATGAACGCATGCGCCCGGTCGATGGCGGCATCGATGCCGTCGATCGCCCGCGCGTCGGTCCGCGCGATGATCTGGAGATCGCCGTCTGTCCGTGCATCCACGGCGGCCTTGATCTTGGCCACCATGTCGCTCAGCGGCACCACATCCTTGCCGGCGAAATGACCGCACTTTTTCGGGAAAACCTGATCCTCGATCTGCAACCCCGCCGCGCCGGCCCGCTCCAGCACCTTCACGGTGCGGCGCATGTTGAGCGCGTTGCCGAAGCCGGTATCCGCATCCACCATCAGCGGCAGGGTCACCGCGTCCGAGATGGCGGCGACCGTGTTGGCAATCTCCGTCAGCGTTGTCAGGCCGATATCGGGGGCGCCGAGATGCATGTTGGCGATGCCCGCGCCGGTGACGTAACACGCCTCGAACCCCTGATCCTCGATCACGCGGGCGAACATCGCGTTGGCGGCGCCCGGCAGCGTCATCGCCTGACGCCGGGCCAACAGGGTTTTCAGCCGCGTTGTCGTCCGCATCTATGACAACCCCTTGATCGTGTTCTGGATATTGGCCCAGGAGGAGCGGATGTGGCCGCGCATCGCCGCTTCCGCCCCGGCAGGATCGCGCGCCTTCAGCGCCGCGACGATCGCCAGATGCTCGTCCATCGCCTCGCGGGTGCGCCCGGGGCGCACGCTGGAGCGGAAGCGGTAAACCCGCATCACATCGTAAAGATCGCCCGAGAGCGTGCGCAGCAGGCGCATGTTGTGGCTGCCGGCGGCGATGGAGAGGTGAAAATCCTGATCGCCGCCCGGCTGGTAGTAGGATTGCCCGGCCGCCACATCCGGCCGACTGGCATGCAGCATCAGCTTGCGCTCCAGTTCGCCGATCTCGGCGTCGGTCATCCGCTCCGCGGCGAGGCGGCAGGCCATGCCTTCCAGCCCCTCGCGGATCTCGAACAATGCCTGCAGGTCATCGAGCGTCAGATCGACCACCCGCGCGCCGTAGTGGGCGAGCCGAGTCACCAGTCCCTTGGCTTCGAGCTTGAAGATCGCCTCCCGCGCCGGGCCACGGCTGACGCCGAAGCGCACGGCGATCTCGTTCTCGCTGATCGCGCTGCCGGCCGTGATGTCGCCCATGACAATGGCTTCCACGATCCGGTCGTAGACCTGATCGGCCAGCGTCTGGCGGGAAACTTGTGAAGACCTCATACAGTCAACTGTATACAACCTTCCGTCTGCGTCAACCGCGTGTTAACGTCCTGTCCACATGGACGGGAATGGTCGTGGGGCTGATGGCTGAAACACTGAAATCGCGGCTGGCGCGCCGGCCGATCCTGCTGGCGCCGGGGGTGTTCGATCCGCTGACCGCGCTGGTCGCCACGCAGGCAGGGGCCGAGGCGCTGTATCTCTCCGGCGCGGGCATCGCCTACACGCGCCTTGGCCGGCCCGATATCGGCCTTGTCTCGATGGCGGAGGTGGTGGATACCATCGCGCTGGTGGCGGACCGGGTGGCCACGCCGCTGATTGTCGATGCCGACAACGGCTACGGCAACGCGCTGAACATGCAGCGCACCATGCGTGCCTTCGAGCGGGCCGGGGCCGGCGCCTTGCAGATCGAGGACCAGAGCTATCCCAAGCGCTGCGGGCATCTGAGCGAGAAGCGGCTGATTTCCACCGCCGACATGACCGGCAAGATCAAGGCCGCGCTGGATGCCCGGCGCGAGGCCGGGACGCTGGTGATCGCCCGCACCGATGCCATCGCGGTCGAGGGGTTCGATGCCGCGATCGAGCGGGCGGAACGCTATGCCGAGGCGGGGGCGGATGCGCTGTTTGTCGAGGCGCCGGGCTCGCGTGAGGCGCTCGGCGCCATCGCCGCCGCGCTCGGCGGACGCTGTCCGCTGATGGCCAATATGGTGGAAGGCGGGCGGACGCCGCTGCAAAGCGCGGGCGAACTGGAAACGCTCGGCTTCTCGCTGGTGATCTTTCCCGGCGGCATTGTCCGCGCGCTCGCCCGCACGGCGGAGGCATTTTATGCGACGCTGCTCGGCGAGGGCACGACGGCCGGCTTCCGCGACCGGATGTTCGATTTCGATGCGCTGAACGCGCTGATCGGCACACCGGAGATGATGGCCGCCGGCAAGCGGTATGAAGGGGGATCCGATGCGTGAGTCAGGCACCGCGGGGCTGGATCCGGTCACCTTTTCCATTCTCTCCGGCCGGCTGGAGCAGATCGCCGACGAGATGGACGCCACGCTCTATCGTTCGGCGTTCAACCCGATCATCGCCGAGGCGCGCGATGCCTGCCACGGCCTCTATCATGCCGTGACCGGGGCGACGCTGGTGCAGGGCACGCGCGGCCTGCCGATCTTCGTCGGTGCGATGGCGTTCGCGGTGAAGGCGGTGATCGACAAGTTCGGCGGATCGGATGATCTGGAGGCCGGCGACACCTTCATTTTCAATGATCCCTACGCCGGCGGCACGCATCTCAACGATTTCCGTCTCGTCCGCCCCTTGATGCGCGGCGGCCGGGTGTTTGCATGGCTCGCCTCGGTCGGCCACTGGCTTGATATCGGCGGCAATGTGCCGGGCGGGTACAATCCTCAGGCGACCGAGAGCTTTCAGGAAGGGGTGCTGATCCCGCCCGTGCGGCTCTTTCGCGCCGGCGTGCTGCAACAGGATATCGTCGATATCCTCCAGGCCAACACCCGCGTGCCACGCTCCAACTGGGGTGATCTCAACGGCCAGCTCAACGCGCTCGATCTTGGCGAGCGGCGGTTTCAGGCGCTGATCGACGAGTACGGCGACGGGGTGGTCAGCGATGCGCTCGATGCCGCTTCCGTCCGGGCCGAGGCGCTGATGCGCGCTGCCATCCGCGCGCTGCCCGATGGCACCTACAGCTTTGAGGATTATCTCGACAACGATGGCATCGTCGATGAGCGGCTGACCATCGCGCTCGACATGACGATTGCCGGCGAGACGATGCGGCTCGATTTCTCCCGCTCCTCGCCGCCCTGTCAGGGGCCGGTGAACATCGCCCGCTCGACGGCGGTGGCCTGCTGCTATGTCGCCCTCAAGCATGTGTTCACCGAGGTGCCGGCCAATGCAGGCTGCCTTGTGCCGATTGCCTTCGACATTCCGGAAACGACGTTTCTCGGCGTTGGCCCGCCGCGCCCGGTGGCGGGCTACACCGAGACGATCCTCAGGATGATCGGCGTGGTCTTCGGCGCGCTGGCCAAGGCAGACCCGGCGCGTGCCACCGGCGGCCCGTTCGGCACCATCAATGCGCTGTCGATTGCCGGGCATCGTCCCTCCGGCGAGCGGTGGGTGATGTTCTCGTTCTTCGGCGGTGGCCTCGGCGGCAATCCCGTTTCCGATGGGCTGAACCACGCCAACAACCCGATTTCCACCGCCACGATCCCGCCCGCCGAGGTGCTGGAGGCGTCCTATCCCGTAATGTTCACGCAATGGGCGCTGCGGCCGGACAGCGGCGGGCCGGGCAGGCATCGCGGCGGTCTGGGCGCGGTCTACGAGATCGAAAATCTCAACCCCGGCGGGGCGGATGTCTCGCTGCTGGGCGAGCGCGGGCGCTATGCGCCGAGCGGCGTGGGCGGCGGCGGACCCGCCGCGCTCAACCGGTTTGCGTGGCAGACGGACGCGGGTTGGGCCGAGCCGCCGATGGCCTCCAAGATCACCGGGGTGAAGCTGGCCGCCGGCCAGCGCCTCAGGCTGGAAACACCGGGCGGCGGCGGCTGGGGGCCGCCAGCATCACGCGATCCGGCAAAGATCGCGGCGGATGTTGCCAACGGTGTCGTCAGCGCAGAGGCGGCACGGGTCAGCTATGGCGCGGGCAAGCGCGGGGGGCGGGCATGAGCGGTCCGGGCGTCCCCATCGTCGGCGTCGATGTCGGCGGCACCTTCACCGATCTGGCGTGGTTTGATCCCGTCACCGCGGCCTTTCGCACGGCAAAAGTCCCCTCCAACCGGGGGGATGAGGCGGTAGGTTTCATCGAGGGGCTGGGAAGCTTCGGGCCGCTCTCCGCGCTGGGGGCCATCATCCACGGGACCACCGTGGGCACCAACGCGCTGCTGGAGCGCAAGGGCGCGCGCATCGGCATCATCACCACGCCGGGCTTCCGCGACTGTCTGGAAATGCGGCGGCGCGACCGGCCGAACACCTGGGGCCTGTGGGGCGATTTCACCCCCGTCGCGCCGCGCGGGATGCGCCTTGAGGTGCCGGAGCGGACGCTGGCCGACGGAACCATCCGCACCCCGGTCGATACGGGAGCGGTGAAGGCGGCAGCGCGCGACCTGCTGGCGCGCGGGGCGGAGGCGCTGGCCATCGTCTTCATCAACGCCTACGCCAACCCCGCCAACGAGCGCGCGGCCTATGACGCGGCAAAAGCCGTGTGGCCCAATGCGCATGTCGCCCATTCGGCGCAGATCCTGCCCGAGTTCCGCGAGTTCGAGCGCACCTCGACCGTGGCGCTCAACGCCTATCTCCAGCCGGTGGTGGCCAGCTATCTCGGCAAGCTCGATGCCGCGCTGGCGGGGGAGGGATTCGCCGGCTCGTTCCACATCGTCCAGTCCAACGGCGGCATCATGTCCACCGCTGCGGCGCGCAGCTTCCCGGTGCGCACCGCGCTTTCCGGCCCGGCGGCGGGGGTGATCGCGGCCTCCGCCATCGCCTCGGCGGCCGGGTTCGACGATATCGTCACCGCCGATCTCGGCGGCACCTCGTTCGATGTGTCGGTGGTGGCGGGCGGCACAGCGGCGCTGGCGGCGCAGACGACGATCGATTTCGGCCTCGTCATCCGCACCCCGATGATCGAGATCACCACCATCGGCGCCGGCGGCGGCTCGATCGCGCGGGTCGATGCCGGCGGCCTGCTGGCCGTGGGGCCGGAGAGCGCCGGCTCGCGCCCCGGCCCGGTGGCCTACGGGCAGGGCAACACCCGCCCCACGCTGACCGATGCCAATATCGTGCTTGGCCGCATCAACGCGGCCCGGCCGATCGGCGGCAAGCTCGCCCGGCTGGATATCGAGGCCGCGCGCGCCGCGATCCTCACCCATGTCGGCGCCCCGCTGGGCCTTTCGCCGGAGGCGGCGGCGGAAGCCATCGTCAAGGTGGCGAATGCGAAGATGGCGGGGGCGATCCGCCTTGTCTCCATCGAGCGCGGGCACGACCCGGCGCGGTTTACCGCCGTGCCGTTCGGCGGCGGCGGAGCGCTGCATGTCGGCGCGCTGATCGCCGATGTCGGGCTGAAATCGGCGCTGGTGCCGCGCTATCCGGGCATCACCTCGGCGCTCGGCTGCATCATCGCCGATGTGCGGCACGATCAGGTCTCCACCCTCAACATGATGCTGGACGGGCTGGAGGCCGCCGCGCTCGATGCGCGGATGGTCGCGGCAGGCGAGCAGGCACGCGCCGTTGTCGCCACCTCGGGGCTTGATGTCGCGGCGATCGAGGTGATCTACGAACTCGACATGCATTATCAGGGGCAGACACATACCGTCGCCGTGCCGCTGCCGGTGACGCTGGCGGCGGGGACGACCGGCATCGACGCAGCGCAGGTGCGCGCGGCGTTCGAGGCGGCCTATGCCCGCGCCTTCTCGCGCCTCCTGCCGGGCCTTCCGGTGCGGATTGTCAACCTGCGCACGGCGGCGGTCGGCCGCCGCCCGCCGTTCGATCTTGCGGCGCTGGCCCCGCCCGCCGGGGCAACGCGTGCGGGCGCGGCGTGCGGCACACGGCCGGTGTGGTTCGACAGCCGCTGGCATGAGGCGACGATCTGGGACAGGCTGGCCCTGCCGGTCGGTGCGGTTGTCACCGGCCCTGCAATCCTCGAACAGGGCGATGCGACAACGGTGATCGACCCCGGGCTTGTTGCGCGGGTGGACCGGTTCGGCAACCTTATCGTGGAGCGGACGGCATGAACGGCTGGACGAACACGGCGCTGCTGCTGTGTGATCTGCAGAATGATTTTCTTGATCCCGCCGGGGCCTATGGCCGTGCGGGACAGGCCGCGCCCGAGATTGCGGCGCTGCCTGCCCGTCTCCGCCCGTTGCGGGATGCGTTGCGCGCGGCGGGCGGGGTGGTCATCGCCACCCAGTTCACGCTGGTGCCGGGCCGCGGCGGGGAACCGATGATCGCCCCGCATCTGAAGAAAATCCGCCCGTTTCTGGGCAAGGGGGATTTTGCCCCCGGCAGCTGGGGCAATGCGACGGTGGACGGGCTCCAGCCGGTCGATGTCGCGGTGGAAAAAGTGGCGTATTCGGCGTTCTACATGAGCCGGCTGGAATGGGTGATCCGCAAGCTCGGCGTCACGCGGCTGCTGGTCGCCGGCATCGTCACCAACGGCGGGGTCGCCTCGACGTTCCGCGATGCACATGTGCGCGATCTTGACGCGATCCTGCTGGAGGATGGTTGCGCCGCCTTCACGCCTGAAACGCATCGGATTGCGGTCGATGCGCTGCGCCCGGTGGGCCGGGTGGCGAGCATCGCCGAGATGATCGCGGAGATCAACGCCGGATGAGGCCGCCGCGCACCCTGTTCGACAAGCTGTGGGATGCCCATGTCATCGTCACGCGCGAGGATGGCGAGAGCCTGCTGTGGGTGGACCGGCACTTCGTGCACGAGGGCTCGCACCATGCCTTCCGCCAGCTGGAGGACAAGGCCCGCACGGTGGCCGAGCCGGAGCTGACCTTCGGCATCGCCGATCATTATGTACCGACCCATGGCCGCCCGGCGATCGCGGATGCGGAGATCGCCGGCATGGTGGCGCGGCTGACGGCCAACACCGCCCGCCATGGCATCCGCCTCTACGGGCTTGATGATCCGGCGCAGGGCATCGTCCATGTGGTGGGGCCGGAGCAGGGGCTGACCCTGCCGGGGCTGCTGATCGTCTGCGGTGACAGCCACACCTCGACGCATGGCGCGTTCGGCGCCTTTGCCTTCGGCATCGGCGCCTCCGAGGTGGCACATGTGCTGATGACGCAGACCCTGTGGCAGAGAAAGCCCCGGACCATGCGGATCGCGGTGGATGGCCGGCTGGGTCCGCATGTCTCGGCCAAGGATCTGGCGCTGCATGTCATCGCCGCCATCGGAGCGGATGGCGCGCGCGGCCACGCGGTGGAGTATGCCGGCCCGGCGATTGCCGCCCTGTCGATGGAAGGGCGGCTGACCCTGTGCAACATGGCGATCGAGGCCGGCGCCCGCTGTGCGGTCATCGCGCCGGATGAGACGACATTCAATTGGCTGCGCGACCGGCCGCATGGGCCGGCGGGCGCGGCATTCGAGGCCGCGATGGCGGACTGGCGCGCGCTGCCGGGCGATGCCGGTGCGGTGTTCGATCGCGAGGTGGGCATCGATGCCGCTGCGGTGGCACCTACCGTGACCTGGGGCACCAGCCCGGAGGAGGCGCTGCCGATCACCGCGACGGTGCCGGTGCCTGCGGGCGGGCCGGAAGGTGAGGCGCTGGCGGCCACGCTGGCCTACATGGGCCTGACGCCCGGCCAGCCGCTGGCCGACATTGCCATCGACCGGGTGTTCATCGGCTCCTGCACCAATGCGCGGATCGAGGATCTGCGCGCCGCTGCTGCCGTTCTGGCCGGGCGCCGGGCCGTCGTGCCGGGGCTGGTCTCGCCCGGTTCCTCCGCCGTGAAGCGACAGGCCGAGGCCGAGGGGCTGGACCGGATGTTCACCGCTGCCGGCCTGACCTGGGCGGAATCGGGCTGTTCGATGTGCGTCGGCATGAATGGTGATCGCGTGCCGGCGGGCGAGCGCTGCGCCTCCACCACCAACCGCAACTTCCGTGGCCGGCAGGGGCCGGGCGCGCGGACGCATCTGATGTCCCCCGCCATGGTTGCCGCCGCCGCGCTCGCCGGGCGGCTGGCCGATGTGCGCACCCTGATGCTGCCGGAGGGCTGAATGACGCCGTTCACCACGCTCACCGCCATCGCCTGCCCGCTGGGGCTGGCCAATGTCGATACCGATCAGTTGATTCCGGCGCGCTTCATGTCCCGCCCGCGCAAGGAGGGCTATGGCGGCTTCCTGCTGCATGATCTGCGGTTCGATGAGGCCGGGGCCTCGCGCGGCTTCATGCTCGATGCGCCGGCGCATGCGGGCGCGTCCATCCTCATCGCGCGGCGCAATTTCGGCACCGGCTCCTCGCGCGAGGCGGCGGTTTACGCGCTGGTTGATTTCGGCATCCGCTGCGTCATTGCGCCGTCCTTCGGCGATATTTTCGCGGCCAACGCGGTGAAGAACGGCCTTTTGCCCGCGCAGGTGGAGGACGCGGAGGCCGAACGCCTGCTGGCGGCAATCACTGCGGAACCGGCCCGGCCTCTGACGGTTGATCTCGCCGGGCGCTCGATCCGTGGGGCAGGGCCGGAAGCGACATTTGCCATCGATCCGGTGCGCGCCCTGCAACTGCTCAACGGTTGGGACGATCTTGATCTGACCCTGCGTTATGAGGGCGAGATCGCCGCTTATCGCGCGCAGCGGCGCGCCCTTGCGCCATGGTCGGTGCCGGCGCGGCGGTGACCCCGCGCCGGCACCCTTCGGCGGATGCCGTCACGGGTTGCTGAAGGTGAACTTCTGCGTGCCGGAATTGGCATTGCAGCGGGCCGCCACCATCCGCTGGCCCGGGGCGAGGCGCCGGTTCGGCACATCGAGGCACAGCCCGCCATAGCTGGAGCGCAGCTGCCCGCTGACGGGGTTGAACGACCAGGTATCGAACGTGTCGCGGCATTCCCTGATCTGAACCTCCTGCGGATCGGGCACCGGCAGGGCGTTGACCGCAAGGCACATGTCCGGCTTGGCGGAAACGCGGATCATCCCGCGGCGCGCATCGAAGCGGAACATTTGCGGCGCCTGCCCGTGGCAGGTCCACAGGATGATGTCGTTGCCGGTGACGAACCGCCCGCCGGCGACATCGACGCACAGCCCCGGCTGGCTCATCAGGTGGAACGAGCCGTCCGCCGGCATCTGCGCCACGCGCGGCGGAATCACCGGAACCGGATCGTTCATCACGAACCGCTGGTTGGACCCATTATGGCAGGGGTAGTTGATGATCGGCGTGCCGGGGGCGATGCGCGCACCCTGAATATCCCAGCAGGTGCCGTTGGCCGATTGCACCTGCCCGCTGCGGTTGTCGTAGCGCCAGCTGTCCTGATAATTGCACCGGTCGAGCGCCAGCCGCTGGTAGCCGTTCGGCAGCATCTGCGAGACGACACAGAGATTCGGCTGTACGGCGAGCGCGATCTGCCCGCTATGGCTGTCGGCGACGAACTGCTGGTCCGCCTCGCCGCACGGTTCGAGCGCCAGGATCGCGCCGCGCACCAGATGACCCTTGACGCCGATGCACAGCCCGCCCTCGACCTGCGAATAGAACGCCAGCCCCTGCATCGGGGCCGGGCGCGGCGGCCGGGCCTGCGGCGGCATCGGCCGCATCGGCGGCGGCTGGTACTGCGGCTGGGCCTGAACCGGCGGCATCGGCTGGCGCGGCGGGGCATTGCCGCCATGGCAGGTGGCTTGAAGCCGCTGGCGCAGCTTGCGCGCATCGTCCGACCGCTCGAACGGATCACGCTGGCACCAGTTGTAGTGCAGGTTCCAGTCGGCATGCAGGCCCAGTTGCGGGTTCATCACACAGCCGTTGGCAACGCCGATCTGGAAGATCTCGACCGCCTTGTCGGCATAGTCGCGACAGGCATCCTGCGCCTGCGCTCCGGTGGGCAGATGGACCGCAGCGAGCATCAGCGCTGCGGCGGAAAGACGGGTGAACATGGCTGTGACCTTGCCTTTGATGGACATTGTGATGGGAAACGCGACACGGATACCGAACATCGCCGGCACGCTCCCCGGTGCATGCGGCGGTATCGCCGAGAGGGGAAAAACAGGTGGCGGCCCGGCATGCCGGGTGCCGCATGCGGGGATATCACCCGCTGTCCGGATGTCTGATCATCAGTGCCCCCTCTGGCCTGAATCAACCATTTTACAATCGGTTAACGGACACAAACCTTACGGGAGGTGAACGGTTTCGTCATCCGGCAATTGCATGGAAGAAAACAACAATCCGTGCCGGGGCTGCACAGTTTCTGCACAACAATCCCGAGGCCCTGCACATCTCCGCCCACACCGCTGCACAGCCCCGGCCTATCCCCCTGTGTATGAACTGACACCGCACCAAAGACCAAACGCCGCCCGCTCTTCCGCAGTGCCTGATCAAGGACGGCTGGTGGCTGATCGGTGATGCCGGACCGCACCGGCCCGCCGCCATGGTTCCGTTGCCGGGGCTGAAAGTGTCGCGCCGCAGGTCGGCGCGCGCTGCCCTGCGCCGTTCGCTCTCGGGAGACCCGTCATGACCCATATCCGCTTCCGGCTGCCCTCCGCAGCTTTCCCCCTGCGCTGGCTGGCGATCCGCCTTGCGGCGGCGCTGGCCTTCGGTGTCGCGGCCGATTGGCTGATGGTGCGCGGCATGAATCTGTCCGTGCTGGTGGTCCTTGCTCTGGTGGCGACGCTCGTTGCGGTGTTCAACCCCGTACGGATCGGCGGGCAGCGCCTGCTGCTGGCGGTGGCGGGCCTTGCGGTCTCGCTGGCCCCGCTGGCGGTGGATGCCAATGAAGTGTCGGTTCTTCTGGCGATGGTCGGGGTCGGCGTGTTCGCGCTGGCACTTACCGGGCAGCCGTTGCGGTACTGGCCGCTGGCCGGGGGGAGGGCGCTGCTCCTGCCGCTCGCCGGGCCGGTGCGCCTGCTGATCGATCTCCTGCGCGTGATGCGTCTGGCGACAGCGCGAAGGGGCAGCCGCACACCGCGCGCCGGGCGCCTTGCCGGCTGGCTGGTGCCGGTGCTGCTTCTGGCCGTCTTTCTGGTGCTGTTCAACATGGTCAACCCGGTGCTGGAGCGCTGGCTGGGCCTGCTGGCTTTGATCCGTGTGCCGGATATCGAGCGCTTCATGGTCTGGTCGGCTCTTGCCGTGCTGGTCTGGCCGCTGGTGCATCTGCGCGTCCGGCGGACGGCACAAGCGCCGGCGCGGGGCGCCGCGACCGGCGCTGTCCATCCTTCCGGCTATTTCGGGACGGTGCCGGTCCTGCGGGCGCTCGTGCTGTGCAACGGGCTGTTCGCTCTGCAGACGGGGATGGATGTGGCCTATCTCTGGGGCGGGCTCGCCCTGCCGCCGGGTGTCACCTATGCCGCCTATGCCCATCGCGGGGCCTATGCGTTGATCCTGACGGTGCTGATCGCCGCCGCGTTCATTCTGGTCGCCGCCCGCCCGGGTGGGGCGGTCAGCCAGTCGCGGCTGGTCCGTACCCTTGTTCTCTTGTGGATCGGCCAGAACCTTGCGCTGACCCTGTCGGCCATCCTGCGGCTGAAGATCTATATCGAGGTCTATCAGCTCACCTACTGGCGCATCGCCGCGGCCGTCTGGTTCGTGCTGGTGATCTTCGGCCTGCTGTCGGTTGTCGTGCTGGTAGTGCGCGGCAAGCCGCTGGTCTGGCTGGTCAATCGCAACGCTGCGGCGTTTGCGGTGGCCATGCTGGCCGGCAGCCTTGCCAATCTTCCGGCGTTGACAGCCCACTACAACATCACCCACTCGCGCGAGGTGACAGGCAAGGGACCGGCGCTTGATGTCGCCTACCTTGTCAGCCTCGGCCCGCAGGCGATCCCCGTGATCGACGAATATCTCGGCCGGATCGAGCTTGATCTCGCCCGGCCGCCAGCCGACAGGAACAGCTACGAACACCTTGTCGAAAGCCGCAACCGCACTGCGGTATGGTTCCCGGCCTCGATGACGGACTGGCGCCGCTGGAGCCTCCGCGACGCGCATCTGGCGCGCTATCTCGCCGGGACGCGGGAAGCTAAGGTGCTGACCAGATGATTCATCAGGCGCGATGGATCCCCTCCGGACATAGGGCGATGGCCGCACGCATCCTGATTGTCGATGATGATCCGCATATCCGCGATGTCATCGCATTCGCGCTGGAAAAAGCTGGCATGACCATCGCCGTCGCGCGCGACGGGGCCGAGGCGCTGGCCCGTCTGGCCCGCAAGCCGAGCGATCTGGTGATCCTCGATGTCGGCATGCCCGAGATCGACGGGCTGGAGGTGTGCCGCCGCATCCGCCGCACGTCCGACGTGCCGATCCTGTTCCTCTCCGCCCGTGATGAGGAGATCGACCGCGTGCTGGGGCTGGAGATGGGCGGCGACGATTACGTCACCAAGCCGTTCAGCCCGCGCGAACTGGTGGCACGGGTCAACGGCATCCTGCGCCGGGTGCGCGGACGGGGCGAGGCTCCGCCGCCTGCCGTGCTGGCCCGTGGCGCACTGACGCTCGATGTCGCGGCCCATCAGGCCGCCTTCGCTGGTCGCCCGCTGGCGCTCACCGCCATCGAACTGGCTATCCTCGGGGCACTTCTGCGGCGCCCGGCGCAGGTCTTCACCCGCGATCATATCCTTGATGCCGCCTATGGCGGCGCGGTGCATGTCTCGGACCGCACCATCGACAGTCACATCCGCAACATCCGGGCCAAGCTGGTCGAGGCCGGCTGCGCCGGCGCCATCGAGACGGTGCATGGCGTCGGCTTCCGCCTCGGGCGCTGCGAGGCCGGCGCATGACCGCCCCGGCCACCGTCCAGCAGAAATGGCGCCCGCCGCTCGCCCTGATGGTGTTCGTGCTGGTCGCCAGCGTGCTGGTCCTGCCGCTGCTGGGCGTGTTTTTCTTCCGCATCTACGAAAACCAGCTGGTTCACCAGACCGAGGCGGAACTGATCGCCCAGTCCGCCGCGCTGGCGGCGATGGTCCAGCGCGAGGTGCGGCAGGCCGGCATCCCGCTGGAGCGGCTGGGCTCGGACGTGGGCGCGCAGCCCGCAACCATCGTCGACGGCGCCCGTCCGGTGGTCCCCTCGCTCGATCTCGCCGCGCAGGACCTGCGGGGGCCAAGGCCGGATGCCGTGCCCGGCCCGGCGCCGGACCCGGCTTTTGTGGCAATCGGCGCGGCAATGGCGCCGGTGCTGCTGGAAACGCAACGCGCGACGCTGGCCGGCTTCCGCCTGCTTGATCCCAACGGTGTCGTCATCGCCGGACGGGGGGAGGCGGGGCTGTCTCTTGCCCATGTCGATGAGGTGGCCGAGGCGCTGCGCGGCACCCCGCGCGCCGCGCTGCGCCTGCGTGTCTCCAGCCGGCCGCCTCCGCCGCTCTACTCGCTCAGCCGGGGCACCGGTCTGCGGGTGTTCCTCGCCATGCCGGTGATCCATGAGGGCCGCATCGCCGGTGTGGTCTATGCCTCGCGCACGCCGAGCAACGTCTTCAAGCATCTCTATGACGAGCGGCGGAAATTCATCATCGCGGGCCTTGCCATCGTGCTGCTCAGCCTGCTGATCGGCATGGCATTTCACCGCACCATTACCCGCCCGGTGCGCGCCCTGATTGCCCGGACCAAGGCGATCGAAGCCGGGGATACCAGCGCCATGCGCCCGCTTTCCGGTCACGGAACAGCGGAATTCGCCGAACTTTCGCACAGTTTCCTGTCCATGGCCGAGAGCCTGAAGCGCCGCTCCGATTTCATCGCCACCTTCGCAGCTCATGTCTCGCATGAGATGAAATCGCCGCTGACCTCGATCCAGGGGGCGGCCGAACTGCTGCGCGACGATATCGGCGCGTCCCCGCCGATGAGCGCAGACGAGCAGCGGCGGTTCCTCGGCATGATCATCGCCGATACGACCCGCCTCAGCGCCATCGTCCAGCGCTTGCGGGAACTGGCGCGGGCCGAGGCGCAACCGACCGGCGGCATGGTGACACTGGCGGCCCTGCTGACGGATCTGCGCGCCGCCGAGCCACGGCTGACTATCGATATTTCCGGAGAAACCGGGCTTTTCCTGCGCATTTCAACGGAAAACCTGCGGATTGTGCTCGCGCATCTCGCCGACAACGCGGCCTGCCACGGGGCGACGCGCCTCGATATCACCGCCCGCCGCGCGGACCGGACGGTCATCCTCGAGGTGCAGGACAACGGGGCCGGCATCTCGCCCAACAATCGGGCGCGCGTCTTCGACAGCTTCTTCACCACCCGGCGCGAGACCGGAGGCACCGGCATGGGGCTGGCCATTGTCCGCGCCATGCTGACGGCGCATGACGGCTCGATCGCTGTTGCTGACAGCCGGACCGGCACCGTTTTCCGCCTTGTCTTGCCGATTTCTGCCGCTGCGGGCCGGGCGTCATGAAACGCTCGACTCTACGTATCCTGTTGATTGTGCTGGTCATTATCGCCGGCCTTGCGCTCCGGCGCTATGGCCCGGGGGCGGGCCTGCCCTGGGCGGTGACCAAATACGGCGGTTCGCTGCTCTGGGGCACGATGGTGCTGCTGCTGGTGGCGCTGCTGGCCGGCGGGCAAATGCGCTGGCCGCTGGTGGCGGCGGCCGGGCTGATCGCGCTGGCGGTTGAGCTGTTCCGGCTGGTCCACACGCCCTGGCTGGATTCCTTCCGCCTCACCACCACAGGCGCGCTGCTGCTCGGGCGGGTCTTCTCGCTCTGGAACCTGCTCGCCTATGCCGCCGGAATCGCGGTGGGCATCGCACTCGACCGCGCTGCCGGATCGGCCATCATCTCGGGCCAAAAGCGCTGATATATCAGTCGCTTATGAGGTGGTTTGAACGTTTTGAAGGGGGAAATGGTGCCCAGGGGCGTACCAAAAAAAGTCTGACAAATCAGTGTGATAACCGCAGTGAGGACGGGAGTTCTTTCCATGAAAACACTATGGTTTCCGCTTCGCCGGTCTCACGCAAAAATGTGCGGCAATTCGATTCCGGCGATGTGAACCCAACGGACTGTGCAAATAAAAACGCCGCCCCGGATGGTCCCCGGAGCGGCGCGAATAAGCAGGCGGATAGCAAAACGCCCGTGGGCACTGTTACCACGCCCGTTCATAATTTCCAACTTTTTCCCTTCATTTCCAGCGGTGGACCTGACGGGCGCCCGCGCCACTTCTGGTGTGTGAAAGAGCCGAAGAGCTGGATTGAGGCAAACGCTCTTGGCGAACTCTATGCCGACATGGTGATCGACCACATGAAGTTTCATAACCTTGAGCCGCTGCTTGGCTGGGTGATGTGCGACATGATTGCCGAAGGACGCTGGGGCGGGGTTGAGATTGGGTTTGCCGGGCGCATCGCGGAAAGGCTCATGCGATGACCGGCTATAGCTCGCTTGCCTCGGCAGCGCGGGCGCTGGGCGGTGATGTGGTGCGGGGCGCGATCCTTGCGCCCGGCCCCGGACACAGCCGGCACGACCGCAGCCTTTCCGTTCGCTTTGATCCGGCAGCACCCGGCGGATTTGTCGTTCATTCGTTTTGCGGTGACGATCCGCTGGCGTGCAAGGATCATGTCCGGGCTGTTCTTGGCATCCGGCAGGATACCCCGCCGCGCCTGATCGCACCGCGCCCGGAGAAACCGCAGGATACCTCAACCGGTGAACTGGCTGCCCGCTTGTGGCGGGAGTCTGTGGCGCCCGACGAAACCCCAGTGTTGGCGTATCTCGCCAACCGGGGCGTTCGCCTGCCAGCGGGCGCCGCTGGCGCGGCAATCCGCTATCACGCGGCATGCCCCTTCAAGGGCAAGCGCACGCCGGCCATGGTCGCTCTGGTGCGCGATATTCTTACTGACAAGCCGATGGCCGTGCATCGCACTGCCCTGACCCCTGACGGGCGCAATTGCGAGGTGGAGGGCGAAAAGCGCCTTTCGCTTGGCCCGATCGGCGGCGGGGCGGTGAAGCTCTCGCCTGATGGCGAGGTGGTCTTGAGCCTCGGTGCCGGCGAGGGGATTGAAACAGCCCTGTCCCTTCGCCATCTGCCTGAATTCGGCCCCGGCCCGGTGTGGGCATTGCTGAACGCCGGGAACCTCGCCGTTCTGCCCGTCCTCGCCGGTGTGGAAAGCCTCTGGATTGCCGAGGATCATGACCCTGCTGGCATGCGAGCGGCGGCGGACACCTCTGCCCGTTGGACCGGCGCGGGCAAGGACGTGTTCCGTATCAAGGCCATTGGCATCAAAGCCGACCTCAACGACATCGTGAAGGAGGGCAGGCCATGACGGATGCCCCGCGTTACACCGTTGAACATGACCGCCCGGCGGCCATCCCCTTCCGTACCCCCGCGCAGCGCAAATACGATCTCACCCTTTTCAAGGATATCGACCCGGCGCCACGCAAAGAATGGATGGTCAAGGATCTGCTTGGCAGTGGTGAATTGAGCATCGTCTACGGCGCCCCCGGATCTGGCAAATCCGTGGTGGTGGCCGATATGGCCGCGCATGTTGCCGCCGGGCGCGATTGGCAAGGCCAGCGCGTCCGGCAGGGTGGCGTTCTCTATATTGCCGCAGAACGCGGCGGGCTGGTCAAACGGCGGCTGGCAGCTTGGCGTAAGCACCATAGGATTGACGACATCCCGTTGGCGGTTGTGGCGGGCAATTTCGACCTGTGGAGCAACCGGACAGACACGACCGCGATTCTCGAAATGGCCAAGACTGTTGCCGAGCGCACGGGGTTTGCCGTCGCGTGGATCGTGATCGACACGGTTGCGCAAGTGATGCCCGGCGGCGATGAAAACTCTGGCAAGGACATGGGCGCACTGACCGGGAATCTCGCCTATATCCAGCATCACACCGGGGCGCATGTGACGGCGATCCACCATGTTCCGCACGGTGATCAGACCCGCATGCGCGGTCATGGCGTGCTGTTGGGTGCAGCCGATTCCACGATCAGCGTGGAGAAGGACGCCGAAAGCGGGCGGCATACCCTGATGGTGCGCAAGGCCAACGATGGCCCGGACACGCTCAAGTTTGGGTTTGACCTGACAAGTATCCTGCTCAGCACCGACCCGGAAACCGGTGACGAGACGAACGCCCCGGTTGTCGTGCCGGCGGACGTGACCGGACAAGGCCGGACAAACGGAAATGTCCGGCTTTCCAATTCGGAAGAACTGGTCAAACGCATCCTTGCGGACTTGGTGGAGGAGGTGGGCAAGCCGCCCCCTGCTTACTTCAGGCTGCCGCAGGGCACCATGGCCGTTGACGAAACGGCTTGGAGAAACGCCTGTTATGACAGGCGAATTTCCGAAAGCGACAAGGCAGATACGCGGCGCAAGAACTTCGCCCGGGCTGCCGATGGACTGCATCGCAAAGGCCTGATTGGCAAGCGGGAGGGGCTGGTATGGCTCGCCCGTTGATCATGACCCCGGACAGGCCGGACATGGCCGGACACTCCGAAATGTCCGGTTCCATGCGGGGAGGCCATATCAGCCGGACAAGGCCGGACATTCCGCAAGGGGTTTCCCCCTTAAGGGGGAACCCCGCATGTCCGGTCTGTCCTGATGGCGGGACAGGGGCAGCAACCATCCACGAACTGGCCAGACGTGTTGCGCGTCTTGCCCCCTGCCACCGTGACCCCGAACGCTTCCACATCGAGAAATCGGAAATCGTTCACGCCTTGAGGAGGCTTGCCCATGGCTGAATGGCCCTATTACACCGTCAACTGGCAGCGTTTGAGGCGTGCCAAGCTCGCCACCGCACCGCTTTGCGAGGCATGCGGCTTGCGCGGTAAGTTGGTGTTGGCCAATGCCGTCGATCACATTACGGCAATCAGCGCGGGAGGTGATGCATTCCCGCCGTTGAACGGGCTGATGAGCCTCTGCACGCCGTGCCATAGCGAGAAGACCGCTGCCATGGACCGGGCAGGGGGCAAAGGCGTGCGTTTCAAGGGCGCTGGATTGTTGGGAATGCCGATCGACCCGCAGCACCCGTTTTTTCAGGGCAGTGGGGCGGCAAAGCCGGTGAAAAAGAGGGTATACCCCCTCTCGAAACGGCAATCTGGACGGAAGGGACCGACATCCGAAGGCCGCGTAGACTTAGTTTCTGCTGAAAATTGCTCAAAATCGGCTAACCCCGAGGGTGAGGGCGGCAAAAATGGGTAAACGTGGCATCGGTGCCCGCCGCTTGACCGTGATTCCCAATGAGGATCACGGCCTATTCGCGGCATTCGCCCCCAAACCCAAGGAATTGCCTTGGCAGCACCATGGCTTGACCCGCTGCGAGCGTGTCATTGCCTTTGTGGAAGGCCTGACCGTGACGGCCGGAAAACTGGCGGGAACCCCGTTCCGTTTGCGGGATTGGCAGCGCGAAATCCTCGAAGCGATCTATGCCACCGATGAGGCCGGCGCCCGTCCGATCCGCACGGCTGTTCTGTCGTTCGGGCGGAAGAACGGGAAAACCGCCCTCGCAGCTGCTCTGGCCCTTGCGCATCTGTGCGGCCCGGAAGCCGAGCCGCGCGGCGAAGTCTATTCCGCCGCGAATGATCGCTTTCAGGCCGGGAAAATCTTCAACGAGATGGTGGCGATGATCGACGCCAGCGACCACTTGCGCGGACGGATCAACATCAAGAGCTTTTCCAAAGAACTCAGGGATGAGGTGACGGGTAGCCTCTATGCCGCCCTTTCCTCCGACGCCGGCACGAAAATGGGGCTTTCTCCCTCATTTGTGGTCTATGACGAATTTGGTCAATCGGCCGATAGGGCGCTATTTGACGCGCTGGATACCGCCATGGGCGCGCGTGACAATCCGCTGATGGTGGTGATTTCCACGCAGGCCCCAACCGAAACCGCGCCCCTTTCGGTCCTGATCGACTACGGGCTTTCGGTGCAGGCAGGCGCGACGAGTGATCCGAGCTTTTACCTCGCATTGTTTGCGGCCCCGCCGGATTCCGATCCTTGGGCGCCCGAGACTTGGGCGCTGGCCAATCCGGCGATCGGTGACTTTTGCTCCCTTGAGGAAATCAAGCGCCAGGCGGGGCAGGCGGCGCGGATGCCGAGCAAGGAGCCGTCCTTCCGAAATCTGATCCTCAACCAGCGGATCAGCGGCGAACGGCAGTTTGTCACCGCCCGCGAATGGATGGCTTGCGCCGCATCCCCGCGCCTCGATGCCCTTGCTGGGCAACGCTGCTACGCCGGGCTTGATCTGTCGGCCGTGCGCGACCTGACGGCCCTTGTGCTGGCCTTTCCTCACGATGATGGCACGGTTGATGTTGTGCCGTACTTCTGGCTTCCGGCCGATGCGCTGGACGAGCGGGAAACCGATGACAAGGTGCCTTATCGCGCTTGGAGCATGTCCGGGCACTTGCAAACCATTCCGGGCGCGACGATCGATCCCGCCTTCATCGCCGCCAAGATCGGTGAACTGGTGCAGACCTATGACGTTGCCGAAATCGCTTACGACCGTTGGCGTATCGGCACCCTGACGCCCTTGCTGGCCGAACGGGGCATCACAACCCCGCTGATCCCGCACGGGCAGGGCTTCAAGGACATGGCGCCGGCGGTGGACGCGGTGGAGCGGTTGATTGCCGAACACCGGTTGCGGCATGGCGGACACCCGATTTTGACTCTCAACGCGGCCAATACCGTTGCTACGCCGGACCCGGCCGGTAACCGGAAATTCGACAAAATCCGCTCGCGCGGCCGCATTGACGGCATGGTTGCGCTGGCCATGGCAATCGGCGCGATGGCGAAGACCATGCCGAATGCCGATTGGGAGCCGCTATGCGCAGTCATCTAAAACGTTGGAGTTGCCACGGTATGCAAAGCGTGGTATCTCCAACGGAAAGGGGAATCGCGCGATGACCAGCAAGTTCACTTTCTCGCACTTCACGCCGGCCGAAGCCGAGCGGATTACGGGCCTTGGTGTCGGCATGCAGCGCGACTGGCGCAACCGTGGTTTCTTGCCGAAAAACGAAGGGCACGCGCGCTTCGACTGTTTCGCGTTGGCCCACCTCCTGTTCATGAAGATGATGGCTGACCGTGGTATCGGCCCGCAGAAGAGCTTTGAGGATGCGCCGTGGTGTGCTGTTGGCATGGTCGCGGCGGCCCTTCAGGAAATTGATGCCTATGAGGGCGATCACGAACAGGCTCTTGCTTGGAACGTGCCGGTTGGCGGCGAATTTTGTTGGGGCGCCAAGGCGAATTGGCTCACGCGGTCCATTCTGGACGCAAACGGTCACGGAGTGCAGCCGGCGCCGTTGTTCATTTCATGGGCGGATGGCTCGCACGTTTTCCACTATAGCTTCGATACCGCCATTGCGGGCATGAACGAGTTTGATGTGCGTCGCGAAGGACCGATGATCTTGCTCGATCTTCGTGTTTTGGGTGGGCTTCTGCTTGACCGCTGCGCACGGCCAATCGTTCACGTCGATCTGTCGGACCTTCTTTCCCGCAACAACCCCGCCACGCCCGAAATGGCAGGCGATGAAATCGCCGGCGATCCCGCCGGTGGTGGCCCGCCGTGATGGCGCGCCCGTCCCCGTGTCCCTGTGACCAGAAGGAACCTTTTTTCATGAACGTGCACGCACTCAAGGAAGCCCGCGCCGCCAAGGTCGATGCCCTCAAGGCGCTGACCGCCAAGGCGGCGGCGGAAAACCGCGACATGAACGACGCGGAATCCCGCGAATTTGACACCGGCCGCTCCGGTGTTGAGCGACTTGACCGCGACATTCGCAACGCGGAATTTCTGGCCGATGCCGAGCGCCGCGCCGAGGCCGAGCCGATGACCGGCCAGCGCCGGGATATGGCGGACCTTGAGCGGCGCTTCCGTGTCGGCAAGGCGGTTGCCGAGTTTTCCGAGAATGGCCGGATGACCGGTGCCGAAGGCGAATATGCCGCCGAGCATCGCTCCGGCCGTCCCGGTGCCATCGCCATGCCGGTTGCGGTGTTTCTGGGTGAGCGGCGCGCCGTCACGGCCGGCGGCGATGGCGGCAATCTGGTGGCGACGAACCTTGGCCCGATGATCGACCGCCTGCGCCCGACGCTGGCGGTTGAGGCGATGGGCGCAACCGTCCTGTCCGGCCTGACCGCAAACCTCGATCTGCCCCGCCTGACCGGCTCCGGCTCCGTCGGCTGGGTGGCCGAGCACGGCGCCGCCACCCGCTCCGATGCGACCTTTGACAAGGTTTCGATGGGGCCGAAGACCGTTGCGGCCGAATATGAGCTGTCGCGCCGGATGATGATTCAGGCGGCGCAGGTGGAAGCTATCCTCCGGGGCGACATCGGCTTCCTGCTGGCGCAGGCACTGGACAGTGCGGCGATCAAGGGCGGCGGTTCGAATGAGCCGACCGGCATCATCGGCACCGCCGGTGTTCCTGTGGTGGCGATCGGCACCAACGGCGGTGCGCTGACGCTGGACACGACTGCCGACATGATCGGCGCGATTGACGCGGCGAACGTGAATGGCGAGCGCGGCTTCCTCACCAATGCCAAGGTTCGTAAAGCTGCGATGAAGCTCAAGGACGGGCAGAACCGCCCCTATGGCGTGCCGGCCGTGTTCCACAATGAGGCGGTGACTTTCTCCAATCAGGTGCCCGCCAACCTTGCCAAGGGCACCGGCACCAACCTTTCGGCGATCCTCTATGGCGCATGGGCTGATCTGGTGATCGGTTATTGGTCCTCCGTCGATATCGTGGTGAATCCCTATCATGCCGATGTTGCCAGCAAGGGCGGCGCGCTGCTGCACGCTTTCCTCGATGCGGACATCGCCATTCGCCACCCGGAATCCTTCGTTGTCTGCAAGGACGTGGTGGCGTGATGAACAGCGCGGCACAGTCCCTCGAAAAGCGCGCTTGCCCGGTGGAACTCCGGGCGCGCGGCCGGCGGCTTGAAGGCTATGCCGCCACATTCGGCACCGAGGCGCGGATCGGTTCTTTCACCGAGGTGATCCGCCCCGGCGCCTTTTCTTCCACCCTCTCCGGCAAGGGCGATATCCTCGCCCTTGTCGATCACGATCCCGGCCGCGTACTGGCCCGCACCCGCTCCGGCACGTTGCGCCTGTCCGAGGATTCGCGCGGGCTGGCATTTGATCTCGACGTGCCGGACACGACCGCCGGCCGCGATGTTCTGGCCTTGGCGGAGCGCGGCGATATCGGCGGCATGTCCTTCGGCTTCACGGCGACTGATGAGCGCTGGACCGGTGACCGGCGGGAACTCCGGGGCGTCACCCTGCACGAGATTTCCGTTGTCCTGTCGTGGCCTGCCTATGAGGGCACCGAGATTGCCACGCGGGCGCGGCCGGCGGCTTACCGCCTCGCCCATGCCCGCCGCATGCTGCAACTGATGGGGGCGCACTGATGGGCATTCTTGACCGCATCCTTGGCCGTGAGGCCCGCTCCGTCAAATCGAGCGATCCTTTCCTTGCGCAGCATTTCGGCCTTGTGACGGCCGGCGGGGCGAACGTGACACCGGACACCGTGTTGTCATGCCTGTCTGTTGCCTATCGCTGCATCGCACTCCGCTCCGAACTGCTGGCGTCCGTTCCGCTGCACCTCTACCGCCGCACGACCGAGGGCGGGCGGGAACGGGCGAATGACCATCCACTTTACCGCGTTCTGCATGACATGGCGAACCCCAATACCGCCGCTTTTGAAGCGCGCGAATGGGCAATCCGCTGCCTCGACCTGCACGGCAACGCCTTTTTCCGGCTGGACCGCAACAGCGCCGGGCAGGTGACGGCGTTGCACCTGATTCAGCCGCATTCCGTGGGCATCGAGAGGCTGGCCAGCGGGCGCCTACGCTATCGCATCTCCGGCGAACCCGGCGGCACGGTGGTTCTCACCCAGGACGAGGTGTTGCACGTTCGCGGCCCGTCCAAGGATGGCTTGATCGGTCAGTCGCCGGTCGCCATGGCCCGCGGCACGCTTGGCCTTGCCGTCTCTCAGCAGGATACGGCCGGCGCGATGATGACCAACGCGCTTCGTCCGTCCGGCCTGCTGACCTTCCCCGAGCGGCTTTCGGTGGACAGTCGGGACAGGATTCGCAGCACTATCGAAAAGGCTTTCAGCGGCACTGCCAACGCCGGCAAGGTGATGGTCATGGATGGTGGCGCCAAGTTTGAGGCTACCTCGATGACCAGCGAGGACGCGGAATTTCTGGCCTCGCGCAAGCTTGCAAACGAGGATGTGGCGCGCATCTTCGGCGTTCCGCCGACCGCCGTTGGCATCACCGATCGCGCGACCTACTCCAACACCGAACAGGAAGGGCGCGCGCTGGTGCAGAACGCCCTTGGACCGCTCGCGGCGCGGATCGAGGCGGCAATCATGCGCTGCTGCCTCTCCGACGCGGCGCGGCGCACGTACTATGTGGAACACGATCTTTCCGGGCTGTTGCGCGGCGACGTTAAGAGCCGGTTTGAGGCCTATCGCATCGGCCGGGAAATCGGGCTGTTCAGCGCCAATGACATTGCCCGTCTGGAAAACATGCCGCCGGTGGAGGGCGGCGACGAACGCTATGTGCCGGCCAACTGGATGAAGCTGGGGCAGACGGCACCGGCCAAAGGAGGGACAGAATGACCCTGCGCAGCACGGCCTTGCCTGCCAACTGCCCGCCTCGGCTGCTGCGTCGGGATGCGGCGGCCGAATACGTTTCTGTCAGCCCGAACAAGTTTGATGATCTCGTAAAGCAGGGCGTTATGCCCGCGCCGAAAAAGATGGGCGGCCGCGTTGCTTGGGATAGGATCATGCTTGATCGTGCCGTTGATGAGATGCCGGTTGCCGGGCAGGATGGCGGAAACCCCTTCGATGCCTGACGGACCCGACATGCCCCGGAAAATGCCGCCTTACCTCACGACCGATCTTGATCGGCACGGCACACGCCGTTTTTATGTTCGCCGTCCGGGCGAGCGCAAGGTGCGCATTCGCGAGGCATTCGGTTCCGATGCCTTTTGGCAGGCCTACCGTGATGCCATGGCCGGCAAGGGCCCGCCGCCTAGGCCATTGCCCAACAAGTCGATCCGCCCGGCCCCTGATTCGCTTCACGGCCTCTGCGTTGCCTATTTCGAATCTTCTGCCTTCAAGACACTTGGGGAATCGACACGACGTGTTCGCCGTCGCATCCTTGAGCGCTTCTGCGCGTTCAAGAGCAAGGACGGCAAGGCTTACGGGACGCTGCCCTTTGCCATGCTGGAAGCCCGGCATATCCGCGCGATCCGGGAACGGCATCTTGAGACGCCGGAAACGGCCAACGCTTTTATCAAGGCGCTGCGCCAGCTCTTCACATGGGCGATGGAATTTGATCGCCATGACAGGAACCCGGCAGCAGACGTGAAATACTTGCGCGGTTCGCCGGATGGCATAACCGCCTGGACACACCAAGACCTTGAGCGCTTCGCCTCAAGGCACCCCCTCGGCACGACTCCCTATCTCGCTATGGCGCTGATGGTGCGCATTACTGTCCGGCGTTCCGATGTGTTTCGGCTTGGGCCGAGTAACATTCACGGCGGAAAACTCCACTTTACCGAATTCAAGAACAGGAGCCGGAAGCCGAAGCATCACGAAATCCCGATTCCCGAGGACTTGGCCAGTATTATTGAAAAGACGCCGCATTCGTCCGAGGCATTTCTTCTGAACGCGCATGGGCGTCCGTTCGCAAGTGCCGAATCGTTCGGCAACAGCATGCGAAAGTGGTGCAACGAGGCCGGGCTTAAGGATCGCTCAGCCCATGGGCTGCGCAAGCTTGGCGCTGCCAACTTGGCGGAAAGCGGAGCAACGACCGATCAGATTATGTCCATCACCGGACACGAGACGCGCAAGGAGGTTGATCGATACACGAAAACGTCTCGCAAAAACGTCCTGGCGGCTCAGGCCATGGCGAAACCGATTGTCCCACTGCCCAAATCAGGGAATAATGGTGAGGCAAATTCCGACTCTAACCATCTGAAAAATCAGGAGATTGACAAATGGATGGTGCCCAGGGGCGGAATCGAACCACCGACACTGCGATTTTCAGTCG
>ERZ1645187.439-NODE-439-length-40659-cov-35.961925_pt1 | contig 40659 bp, 40 predicted proteins | sample MGYA00575352_ERZ1645187 | MGnify/ENA primary metagenome ERZ1645187 (study PRJEB40837, sample SAMN11349314) | freshwater sediment metagenome | isolation source: river sediment | host: Sediment | place: India: Wazaribad , New Delhi | collected 2017-02-21 ... | reverse complement strand
TTTTTCGCCACCCTCAATCAGCAGAAAGAGCTTGCGTTTGCCTTCGGAGGGCAGCACTCTATCCATCTGAGCTACGGGTGCCCGGACCCCCTATAACCTCCCGGCGGCCTCACGGCAACCGGCGTCTCCACTGCCTCCGCAGCGACCCCACCGGGCCCTGGCGACCAGCGCCGGGACTGACCTGAGCCCCAGGGCCGGATTGCATTGGCACGGCGCTTGCTCTAACCCCCGAAAGAGCCGAGAGATCGGCCCATTACAGGACGAAGAATGACTGCAGTGACTTCTAGGCCCCGCGTCACCTGGGTTGATATCGCCAAGGGTATCTGCATCATTCTGGTGGTGATGATGCATTCCACCCTGGGGGTGGAGAAGGCGGTGGGGCACCCGTCCTGGCTCAACCACTTTGTCGAGTGGGCCAGACCCTTTCGCATGCCCGATTTCTTCATGATTTCCGGCCTGTTCCTTGCCGCACGCATCAATCGGCCGTGGCGCGACTATCTCGACAAGAAGGTTGTGCATTTTGCCTATTTCTATGTGCTGTGGATGACCATCCAGTTTCTGACCAAGGGCTATGGCATCTATCAGGCGCAGGGCGGTGCGGGGCTTCTGATCAACTACGCCCTGGGCCTTGTGGAACCCTTCGGCACGCTGTGGTTCATCTATCTGCTGGCCGTTTTCTTCGTGGTGGCCAAGCTGACCAAACCCCTGCCGCCACTGCTCATCTTCGCCGCCGGCGCGGCCATGGAAATGCTCCACGCCGCCATGGTCACCCATGATGCCACCACGGGCTGGCTGCTTGTTGACGAGTTTCTGGCCAAGTTTGTCTATTTCTACGCGGGCTACTGGCTGGCGCCGCGCATCTTCGGGCTGGCCGAACGCTTCGCCGCGCTTAAGCCTGCCGCATTGCTGGCGGGCCTCGTGGTCTGGGGCGTCTTTGAATATTTCGCCGTGGTGAGCGGCCATTCCAAAGACCCTGGCGTCTCGCTTGTGCTGGGCTTCATCGGCGCGCTTGCGGTCATCGCCACCTCGGTGCTGCTTACGCGCAGCGTTGCGGCACCGGTTCTCAACTATCTCGGGGCCAATTCCATCGTCGTCTATCTGGCCTTCTTCCTGTTCATGGCGGCGGCGCGGACGCTGCTGCTGCGCTTCAACATCATGGCCGACACCGGCATGGTCTCGCTCTTGGTGACGCTGGCGGGGGTGGCGGGGCCGGTTGTGCTGCACCGCGCCGTGAAGGACACGCGATTGTCATTCCTGTTCAAGCGGCCCAACTGGGCAAAGCTGGCGCCCCGCGACGGGGAATGGCATAGTCGGCCTCATGACCGCAAACAACCAAGCCAGGCTTGACGCCCAGTCCCACCTCTATCTGATTGACGGATCGGGCTTTATCTTCCGCGCCTATCACGCCTTGCCGCCGCTTACCCGCAAGAGTGACGGGGTGCCGGTGGGCGCGGTGCAGGGCTTTGTCAACATGCTGTGGAAGCTCCTGTCGGAAACGGGACGCGACACGCGGCCCACCCACATGGCCGTGGTGTTTGACCATTCGGCCCACACCTTCCGCAATGACATCTATCCCGACTACAAGGCCAACCGCAGCGAACCGCCGGACGACCTGCGCCCGCAATTCGGCCTGATCCGCGAGGCCACCCGCGCCTTCAACGTGGCCTGCATTGAAAAACCGGGGTTTGAGGCCGACGACATCATTGCCACCTATGCCCGCGCCGCCGAACGCGATGGCGCGACGGTGCGCATCGTCACCTCGGACAAGGATCTGATGCAGCTGGTGTCGGAGCGGGTGCGGCTTCTTGACACCATGAAAGACAAGGAAAGCGGCTTTGCCGAGGTGAAGGAGAAGTTCGGCGTGGCGCCGGACCGGGTTGTTGATGTGCAGGCTCTGGCGGGTGACTCCATCGACAATGTGCCGGGGGTGCCGGGCATTGGCCTCAAGACCGGGGCGGAACTCATCAGCCACTATGGCGATCTGGAAACGCTGCTGGGGCGCGCTGGCGAAATCAAGCAGCAGAAGCGGCGCGAAAATCTGATCGCCCATGCCGAGGCGGCGCGCCTGTCCAAACGCCTGGTGACGCTGGACGATGCGGTGCCGGACCTGCCGGATTTCGACGCGCTGAAGGTGGCGGAACCCCGCGCCTCAGCACTTCTGGGCTTTCTCAAGGCGATGGAGTTTGTCAGCGTTACCAAGAAGATTGCCGCCGCCCTTGATGCCGATGCCGGTGCCATTGAGGCCATCAGCGTGCCGGTGAAATTCTGGCCGCCGGAGGGCGGGGCGGCACCGCCAGCACCCGGCCAGCCGCCGCGCGCGCCAAAGCCCGCTGCGCGCAGCCGGGCGGAAGCGCCCGATGCACCCGCTGATCTGCGGGCAATGGCCTTCGGCAAGGATGTCACGGTTCTGGCGAGCGCTGCGGATCTCGCCCAGCTTGCCGACAGGGCCGAGCTGGCGGGCCACCTGGCCATGACCAGCATTGCCTCGTCCATCGACGCCATGACGGCGGAACTGGTGGGCATTGGTTTTGCCATCACCCCCGGTGAGGCCTTCTATCTGCCGCTCAATCACCGCGCCCGTGGCGATGGATTGTTTGGCGGCGAGCGGGCCCAAGACCAGTTGTCGGAAGCGACCGCTCTGGCCCTGCTGAAGCCCCTGCTGGAAGGACCGGTGCTGAAGATCGGCCACACCATCAAGTTCGACAAGCTGTTGCTGAAGCGGCGCGGCATTGCGCTCGCGGGTTATGACGATGCCATGCTTCTGTCCTATGTCATCGAGTCCAACCTCACCGGTCATGGTCTTGACGATCTGTCGGAGCGGCATCTGGGCCACCGCCCGAAGAAGGACAAGGATGTGCTTGGTCAGGGCAAGAATGCGCTGACCCCGGCCACGCTGGCCATTGCCGAGGCGGCAGCCCTTTATGGTGAAGATGCCGATATTGCGCTTCGCCTGGCGCTGGCGCTGCGCCCGCGGGTTCAGGCCCTGGGCAAGGTCACTGTTTATGAAACGCTGGAGCGCGCGCTCATCGCACCGCTGGTGGAGATGGAATTTGCCGGGGTGATGGTGGACCGGCAGGTTCTGGCGCGGCTCTCCTCAATCTTCGCCCAGAAGCAGGCGGGGGTGGAGGATGATCTGTTCCGGCTGGCGGGGGAGAAATTCAATCCGGGCTCGGCCAAGCAATTGGCGGACATTCTGTTTGACCGGATGGCCCTTCCCGGCGGGCGCAAGACCGCCACCGGCCAGTGGAGCACCGATGCCGAGGTGCTGGAGGACCTGGCGGGCCAGGGCGTGGCGGTGGCGCAGAAGGCGCTGGAGTGGCGCATGTGGAACAAGCTTGCCACCAATTACACCGATGCGCTGCCCGGCTACATCAACCGCGAGACGGGCCGGGTGCACACCAGCTATGCCATGGCCTCCACCACCACCGGGCGGCTTTCGTCCACCGAGCCCAATCTGCAGGTCATTCCCATCCGCACCGATGAGGGCCGCGAAATCCGCCGGGCCTTTGTGGCGCCAGCGGGGGCCAAGCTGATTTCGGCCGATTACAGCCAGATTGAACTGCGCGTGCTGGCCCATGTGGCTGACATTGCGCAATTGAAGAAGGCCTTTGCCGAGGGGCTCGACATTCACGCCATGACGGCGAGCGAAATGTTCAATGTGCCGGTCAAGGGCATGGACCCTGCCGTGCGGCGGCGCGCCAAGGCCATCAATTTCGGCATTGTCTATGGCATTTCGGCCTTCGGCCTGGCCAACCAGCTTGGCATCAGCCGCGAGGAGGCGGGCCAGTATATCAAGACCTATTTCCAGCGCTTTCCCGGCATCCGCGACTACATGGAGGCGATGAAGAAACAGGTGCATGAGGTGGGCTATGTGGAAACCATCTTCGGGCGGCGCTGCCACTTCCCCAAGGTGAAGTCGCCCAACGCCTCCGAACGTTCCAACGCCGAGCGGGCCGCCATAAACGCTCCCATCCAGGGGTCTGCCGCCGACATCATCCGGCGCGCCATGGTGCGCATGGTTCCGGCGCTGCAAGCCCAGGGGCTGGGCACCAGCATGCTGCTGCAGGTCCATGACGAACTGGTGTTCGAGGCGCCGGACAAGGACGTTGAGGCATCGCTTCCCATCATCAAGGACATCATGGAAAAGGCGGCCGAACCGGCGGTCAGGCTCACCGTGCCGCTGCAGGTGGATGCCCGCGCCGCCCAGAACTGGGACGAGGCGCACTAAGTCTCGCCGATCCCCCGGATGGTTTGCAACGCCCCGGGGTGATGGATCAGGGCATGGCCAGGGCCGTGACCCCGGCCACAATCATGGCGATGCCCAGCCACTGGCCGCGGGCCACGCGCTCACCCAGAAACACCATGGCCAGCAGCACGGCAATGGCGCCATAGGCGGAAATGCCCATGGCGGCATATTCCTTGCCCGGCAGATGGCCTGCGGCATTGACCATGGTGAGGGCCGCCACATCAAAAGCCGCCATGATGAACACGCCGGGTGGCAGGCGGGTGACACGGCGCAACTCGGCAATCCCGGTTTCCAGAAACGGCAGCAGGCACAGGGCGGCGGAAAAACGCGAGATGAAGGTGGCCTCGAACTCGCCCATGGCCACCGCCGCCTTCTGCCCCAGCACCACGGCGGCCGCAAAGCTGACACTGGCGATGAGGCAGGCGAGCGCCACCTCCGGCATTTTGGCGGGGTCAAGGGTGGCGCCCTCATCCTCCTGATGGGCAAGGCGGCCGACGATGATGGCGCCCGCAATGGTGAGGGCCACGGCCGCCCATTGCAGGGCCGAAGGCACCAGGCCATGGGCCACACCCCACATCACCACCAGGGCGGGATAGCCCGCCGTCAGCGGCCCCACCACGGAAACGGGCGCCAGATGAAAGGCCCGGAACAGGGCCGCCATGCCGAGCGCATAGGCCACCCCGAGGGCGAGAGAAAGTCGCAGGGCTGCGCCATCCGCCTGCCACAGCGCACCGCGCCACAAAACGATGGGGAGAAGCAGCGCCGCCCCCACCAGCATGACCACAAAGGCCGAAGCCACGGGGCCGAGAAGCCGCGTCATGCGGCCGGTGAACAGGTCATGGATGGACCAGCAGGTGGCGGCCGCAAGGCCCAGCAATACGGCAAACATGAAATCTACCCGGCCCCTTGCTCGTGTCCCGATTCATCAATTCGCACGTTCCCGATGCCCACCCGATGGCGAATTTATGGATCAGGGGGACGCGCGCTTGTTATTGGTTTCACGCATCGTCTCGGTTCCGAAGTTCGCCTCCGGTGCCGACCTCAATAATGGCGCAAACTTCGAAACCACAACACTAGCAGGCCAGGCGGGGCGCGTCATGCTGCATTGCACCTTGGGGATGCCCCGCTTTGCCCTTGCTCGATGACGGATTTATGCCAGTTTGCGGTGCTGGCGGCCATGTGGGCCACTGTCAAACCTGCTGATGTCGCTGTCATGTTCCTGTCCGTCTTCGAACTGTTCAAAATCGGCATCGGCCCGTCCTCGTCCCACACGGTGGGACCGATGGTGGCGGCACGGCGCTATCTCAACCGGCTCGACCGCGAGCAGTTTTCCGGCCTGGCCCGGATCAGGGTGAGCCTGCATGGCTCGCTCGCCTTCACCGGCAAGGGCCATGGCACTGACCGCGCCATCATTCTGGGGCTGGCTGGTGAAACGCCCGAGGACATCGACCCCGACCGGGTGGACATCCTTCTGGCCGAGGTGGCGCAGCGCCAGTGGGTTGAAACCCCGGCGGGAACGCGGCTGGGCTTCAACCCCGCAACCGACATTCACTTTGATTTCGGTCCGCCGTTGCCGGGCCATGCCAATGGCATGATCTTCTATGTGGATGATGCGGCGGGCAAGGAAATTGACCGCAAGAATTATTATTCCGTGGGCGGAGGATTTGTCCAGTCCGAGGGCGAACACGCCGAGGCCGTATCACCCGAGGCGGTGGAGGCCCCCCGCCACCGGCCGGTGCCCTTTCCCTTTGTCAATGCTGCGGACATGCTGCGCATGGGGCGGGAGAGCGGCCTTTCCATTGCCCAGATGCGGCGCGCCAATGAATGGACGCGCTACGGCGATGCCCTGACGCAGAAGCTTGACCGCATCTGGCACGAGATGGACAGCTGCATGAAGCGTGGTCTGGCCCGGCGCGGCCAATTGCCCGGCGGCCTCAAGGTCAAGCGGCGGGCCGCCGACATTCTCGACAAGCTGCTGGCCGAGCGCGGCCACAATGCCATCAGCGCTCATCAGGTGATGGACTGGATCGGCGTTTATGCCATGGCGGTGAACGAGGAGAATGCCGCCGGCGGCAAGGTGGTGACCGCGCCCACCAATGGGGCTGCGGGCGTGGTGCCCGCCGTCATCCGCTACTATCTCGATCATTGCCAGGGGGCGGATCAGGACGGGGTGCGCACCTTTCTGCTGGCCTCGTCGGCCATTGGCACCATCATTAAACACAATGCCTCCATCTCGGGTGCCGAGGTGGGCTGCCAGGGCGAGGTGGGCTCGGCCTCGGCCATGGCGGCGGCAGGATTGTGCGCGGCCCTGGGCGGCAGCAATGAGCAGGTGGAGAACGCCGCCGAAATCGCCCTTGAGCATCATCTGGGCATGACCTGCGATCCGGTGGGGGGCCTTGTGCAGGTGCCGTGCATCGAGCGCAATGCCTTTGGCGCGGTGAAGGCGGTGGCGGCAGCGTCGCTTGCCCTGCGCGGCGACGGCACCCATTTCGTGCCGCTGGACAGCTGCATCGAGACCATGCGCCAGACCGGCCTCGACATGAGTGCCCGCTACAAGGAAACCTCAACCGGCGGCCTTGCCGTCAATGTGGTGGAGTGCTGACCCCACGGTATCGTGAGGGAACCGTGGTGTGGCTGCTGTGTTCCCCCTTCATGACAATCTGGAGGTTGGACAATGACTGCACGTTTCCTTGTTGCGGCGGGTGCGCTCGCCATGCTGGGTGCCACGCTTATGCCCGCAGCGCCCGCCGAGGCCCGCTCACGCGCGGCCTATTGCCGGGATGTGGCCTCACAGGAAGCCTGGCGCGACGGGCGGCGCGGTAATCCCGCCGCCGGTGCCATTGGCGGTGCTGTGGTGGGTGGCGTGATCGGCGGCCTGGCCGGACACGGCAAGGCCAAGAACATCGGTGCCGGAGCGCTCATTGGCGGTATCACCGGCACAGCCATCGGGGCTGCCGGCCGGCGCGGCGGCTATGTTGACCAGCGCGCCTATGACCGGGCCTACTGGAACTGCATGAATGATGGCCGGCGCATGGGCTGGTATGGCCACTCCCGCGCCTCGCGCGCCGATGTGGACTACTGCTCGGCCCGCTTCCGCTCCTACAATCCGGCAACTGGCATGTATCTCACCTATTCCGGCCAGTATCGCGCCTGCCCGTAACCGGCGCGCTGTTGCCAATGACCCCCGCCCCCGCCGGGCGGGGGTTTGCGTTCAGTCCCGGCGCAAGCGGCGCAGGTAATGCACCAGCCCGGCGGTTGAGGAATCAAGCCCCGCCGTGGTCCTGCGGCCTTCGAGCACCGGCTGCAGGCCGGTGGCCAGCTCCTTGCCCAGTTCCACGCCCCACTGGTCGAAGGCGTTAATGTTCCAGATGGCGGCCTCGACAAAGACGCGGTGCTCATAAAGGGCAATGAGGCGGCCCAGGGTGCGCGGATCGAGAAGGCGATAGGCCAGCGTCAGCGACGGCCGGTTGCCGGTGAAGACGCGGTGGGGAGCAAGGCGCCTGGCCTCGGCCACCGACTTGCCCATGGCGCGCAATTGGGCCTCCGCCTCCTTCAGGGTGCGGCCCTTCATCAGCGCCTGCGACTGGGCCAGGCAATTGGCCATGAGCAGGGTCTGGTGAATGGCCATGCCCTGTTCATGGGCTTCCGCCGCCACCAGAAACTCCACCGGAATCACATCGCTGCCCTGATGCAGCAGCTGGAAGAAGGCATGCTGGCCATTGGTGCCGGGCTCGCCCCAGACGATGGGGCCGGTGTGCATGGCCACCGGGCCGCCCGCCAGGGTCACATGCTTGCCGTTCGACTCCATGTCCAATTGCTGCAGATAGGCGGGAAAGCGCGACAGGCGCTGGTCATAGGGAATGACGGCGCGGGCGGAAAGCCCAAGGACATTGCGGTTCCACACCCCGAGAAGACCCATGAGCATGGGCAGGTTTTCAAGAACTGGAGCCGTCATGAAATGGCGGTCCATCTCGTGGCCGCCCATCAGGAAGGCACGGAAGGGACCGGGGCCGATGGCGATCATCAGCGGCAGACCGATGGCCGACCAGATGGAATAGCGGCCGCCCACCCAGTCCCAGAAGCCGAAGGCCCGGGTCGGGTCGATGCCGAAGGCTGCCACCTTGTCGAGGGCCGTGGAAATGGCGGCGAAGTGGCGGCCCACCGCCGCCTCGCCCAGCCGGTCCACGATCCAGCGCCGCGCCGTGGCGGCATTGGTCATGGTCTCGATGGTGGTGAAGGTTTTTGAGGCGATGAGAAAGAGCGTGGTGGCGGGGTCAAGCGTCTTCAGCGTGTCGGCGATGTGGGCGCCGTCAACATTGGAGACATAGTGCAGGCGCGGCCCGTCGTGATAGGGGGCCAGCGCCAGTGTGGTCATGGCGGGGCCAAGGTCAGAGCCACCAATGCCAATGTTCACCACATCGGTGAAGCGCCCGCCCGCCCCGGCAATGGCGCCATCGCGCACGCCCTCGGCAAAGCGCGCCATGGCCGCCAGCACGCCCTGCACCTCGGGAATGACATCAATCCCCTCCACCCTCACCTCATCGGTGGCGGGGCGGCGCAGGGCGGTGTGCAGCACCGCCCGGTTTTCCGTCACATTGATCTTTTCGCCCGCGAACATGGCGTTGCGCTTCTTTTCCACCGCAGCCGCACGCGCCAGCTGGGCCAGAAGCGCCATGGCCCTGCCGTTCACCGCCAGCTTGGAATAGTCGAGCAGCAGATCATCCTGACGGGCGGAAAAACGGGCGAAGCGGTCCGCTTTGGCGTTCAGCCTGCGCAGATCAGCAAGAGCCGGCGTCTTCGCCAGCCGCTTCATGTCCCTGATGAGCGAAGACACCGTGTCGGCCATGGTCCATCTCCTATGCCCTGAGGGTTGCTCCCGTGGCCTTGGCCACCGCCTGCACGATCTTGCTGGAGATCACCTCGATCTCCTGATCGGTCAGGGTCTTGTCCTTCGGCTGCAATGTGACTTCCAGCGCCAGAGACTGGCGGCCATCGCCAAGCTGGAAAACATCGAAGACCTGGGCATCGGCGATGAGCAGCTTGTCCACCCCCTTTGCCGCCTTGACCAGAGCCGCCGCCTCAACGGGCTTGTCGGACACAAAGGCAAAGTCGCGCGACAGCGAGAGAAGGTCAGAGATGACAAGGGCCGCGCGGGTGGCGCTCTTGGCCTTGGTGGCGGGAATGGCGTTGAGGATCAGTTCAAAGCCCACCACCGGACCCTTCACATCCATGTCGGCCAAAATCTTCGGATGGATTTCCCCGAAGAAGCCGAGCTTGTTCTGCGGCCCCATCTGAATGGTGCCGGAACGGCCGGGATGGAACCATGAGGGGGCGCCCGCCACCACCTGAAGGGTGGCGACATTGGCGCCCGCCGCCTCCAGCGCTGCCAGCATGTCGGCCTTGGCGTCAAAGGCATCAACGGGGCGCGCGCCGCCCTGCCACTGGCGCGGCACCGCCCGGCCCTGACGCAGGCCACAGGCACGCAGCGTTTCATCATGCGGCCGGTCACCGGCATAGGCATGGCCCACTTCCGACAGGGCAAAGTCGGCAAAGCCGCGGGCCTGATTGCGCGCCGTGGCGGCAATGAGGTTGGGCAGCAGCGACGGCCGCATGTCGGTCAGTTCCGACGAGATGGGATTGGCGAGTTTCAGTTCCGGTTGGCCGCCGCCGAAGCGCCGGGCATCGGCCTCCGACAGGAAGGCCCAGGTGACGGCCTCGTTGAAGCCGCGCCCCGCCAGCACCCGGCGGGTGGCCAGCATGCGGCGCTGCAGGGGGGTCAGCACGGGGCGGGCCACATCATGGGGCCGGTCCATGGCGGCGAAGGGAACGTTTTCGAGACCGACGATGCGGCAGACTTCCTCCACCAGATCGGCCTCGCCCTTCACATCGGGCCGCCAGGAGGGCACGGCGCAAACGAGGTTGCCCGCCTGTTCGGTGACGGCAAAACCAAGGGCTTCGAGGATGCGCTTCTGTTCGGAAAGGGCCACGTCAACACCGCCAAGGGTTTTCACGCGGGTATCGCGCAGCGTGTAGCTGCGGGCCGTATCGGGCACCGCACCGGCAATCACCAGCTTCGATGCCTCGCCGCCGCACAGGTCAATGATCATGCGGGTGGCGATTTCCGCGCCGTTTTCGGTGAAGGCCGGGTCCACGCCACGCTCGAAGCGGTAGCGGGCGTCCGACTGGATGCCGAGCCTGCGCCCGGTGGCGGCGGTGATGAGGGGGTCGAACCAGGCGGACTCGAGGAAGACATTGGTGGTGGCCTCGGTGCAGCTGGAGGGCACGCCGCCGATGATGCCGCCGATGGCCTCCGGCCCGTTGTCGTCGGCAATGACGGTCATGCCGGGGCTCAGCGTATAGGTCTTGTTGTCGAGAGCCTCGATGGTTTCGCCGTCGCGGGCGGAACGGGCGCGGATGGCACCCTTCACCTTGTCGGCGTCGAACACATGCAGGGGCCGGGCAAAGGCGAAGGTCACATAGTTGGTGATGTCCACCAGCGCTGATATGGGGCGCAGGCCAATGGCCTTGAGGCGGCGTTGCAGCCAGGCGGGCGAGGGACCGTTCTTCACGCCCCTGATGTAACGGCCCACGAACAGCGGGCAGGGCTTGCTGTCACCACCGAACTCCAGCGCCACCTTGATGGGGGAGTCAAAGCTGCCCGGCACGCGGGTGAGAGCGAGCGGCTTCAGCTTGCCCAGACCCTTGGCGGCAAGATCGCGGGCAATGCCGTAGAGGCCCAGCGCATCAGGGCGGTTCGGCGTCACCTTGATGTAGATCATCGGGTCATCAAGGCCCAGCGCCGTGGCGGCGGGGGTGCCCACCGGCCAGTCGCCCTCCACTTCGATGATGCCGTTGTGTTCGTCCGAGATCATCAGCTCACGCTCGGAACAGAGCATGGCCTGGCTTTCCTGGCCACGGATGGTGGCGGGTGCGAAGACCGCGCCCGTGGCCGGAATGGTGACACCGGGAAGAGCGATGACGGCGCGGATGCCGGCGCGCGCATTGGGCGCCCCGCACACCACCTGTTTCAGACCGTCCCTGGTTTCCACCTTGCACAGATGAAGCTTGTCGGCATTGGGGTGTTTGCCCGCCTCCAGCACATGGCCGATGGTGAAGGCCGCCAGCGCCTTGGCGCGGTTCGACACGTCCTCGACCTCAAGGCCAATGCCGATGAGGCCCTGCACGATGTCATCAAGCGAGGCTTCGGTGTCGAGATAATCCTTGAGCCAGGAGAGGGTGAATTTCATGACAGACCTCCTGCAAGGGTCGGAACGTTGACGGCGCGGAAGCCGTAATGACGGAGCCAGCGCAAATCGGCCTCGAAGAAGGCGCGCAGATCGGGAATGCCGTATTTCAGCATGCAGATGCGGTCGAGCCCCATGCCGAAGGCAAAGCCCTGCACCTTGTCCGGGTCGTGGCCACCGGCGCGGATGACATTGGGGTGGACCATGCCGGAACCGAGGATTTCCAGCCAGGAGTCACCCTGACCGATCTTCACCTGGCCGCCCTCCCATGAGCAGTTGATGTCCACCTCCATGGAGGGTTCGGTGAAGGGGAAGTGCGAGGCGCGGAAGCGCATCTTCACATCATCAACCTCGAAGAAGGCCTTGCAGAATTCATGCAGCACCCATTTGAGATTGCCGAGATGGGTTTTCTCGTCAATCACCAGACCTTCCACCTGATTGAACATGGGGGTGTGAGTCATGTCACTGTCGCAGCGGAAGGTGCGGCCCGGGGCAATGATGCGGATGGGCGGCTTTTCGGCCAGCATGGTGCGGATCTGGACCGGCGAGGTGTGGGTGCGCAACAGCATGCGGCTGCCGTCCTGCTTCTCGTTGAAGAAGAAGGTGTCGTGTTCCTGACGGGCGGGATGTTCGGGCGGAATGTTGAGGGCGTCGAAATTGTGGAAGTCGTCCTCGATGTGCGGCCCCTCCGCCACGGCAAAGCCGAGGTCGCCGAAAATCTGGACCACTTCCTCCCATACCTGGCTCACCGGATGAACCGTGCCCTTCAGTTCAGCCCGCGCCGGCAGCGTCACATCAATGCGCTCGGCGGCGAGGCGGGCATTCAGCGCCTCTTCGGCCAGCAGGCCCTTGCGCGCTGCAAGGGCTTCGGCCACGCGGTCCTTCAGCAGGTTCAGGGCGGCACCCTGTTCCTTGCGCTCCTCCGGCGACATGGCGCCGAGGGTTTTCATGCGCTCGGAGATGGACCCCTTCTTGCCCAGAGCCGCAACGCGCACCGCCTCCAGGGCGGCTTCGTCGCTGGCCTTGGCCACCTCGGCCAGAATGGATTGTTCAAGCTGCGCGAGAGACATGGATCACCTGCTCCGTGAAACGAAAAGACCGGACCTTCCACAGCGCATGTGCTGGAGAAGGCCCGGTCAATGAGTGAAGGCAGAACTGCGCTTAGTGCGCAGCCTTGGCCTTTTCCACCAGCGCCTCGAAGGCCACCGGATCATTGATCGCGAGATCGGAGAGAACCTTGCGGTCCACTTCGATTCCGGCCTTGCTCAGGCCGTTGATAAATCGGCCATAGGTGAGGCCGAGGGAACGGGTGGCCGCATTGATGCGCTGGATCCACAGGGCGCGGAAGTTGCGCTTCTTGGTGCGGCGGTCACGATAGGCGTATTGATCCGCCTTCTCCACCGCCTGCACGGCAACGCGGAAAATGTTCTTGCGGCGGGAGAAATAACCCTTCGCCTGCTTGATGGTTTTCTTGTGGGAACGGCGGGCAACAACGCCGCCTTTGGCGCGAGGCATGGCTCAGGCTCCTTCAGATTAGCGGGCGTAGGGCATGTGGATCTTGACCAGGCCTTCATCGCCCGGCGCCAGAACCATGGTGCCCCGCTGATTGCGGATCTGCTTGTTGGTGCGCTTGATCATGCCATGGCGCTTGCCGGCGCCGGCGGCCTTGACCCGGCCAGAGGCCGTCATCTTGAACCGCTTCTTGCAAGCGGACTTGGTTTTCATCTTGGGCATTTTGCTTCATCCTTTCAAAGCATTAACGGCCGCCATGGCATGCCCTTTACAGGCCAGGCGGCAGCAAGACGCCTGATAAAGCAAAAACACCGGGGAAAAGCAACCCCTTAGCCTAAGGAGCGGGCCAGGCTGACGCGCAGGCCGCCCAGGGGGCTCTGGCCAAAGGCAAGCGTCAGACCATAGAGGTCGGCAATGTCGGCAATGATGGCCAGGCCCAGACCAGACCCCTGCTTTGACTCATCAAGCCTAAGGCCGCGGCGGGCAATGGCCTCAATCTCCCCTTCCGGCACACCGGGGCCGTCATCCTCCACCAGCAGAACGCCGCCCTCATGGGCAAGCCGCACCTCGGAGCTGGCCCATTTGCGGGCATTGTCGAGAAGATTGCCGAGAAGCTCGGTCAGGTCGCCCTCCTCCATGGCGAGTCTGGTGCCCGGCGGCACCTCCATGCGCCAGGTCAGGCTGTCGGCGCCGGGCAGCCTTTTCAGGGTGGTGATGATGCGGGTGGCAATGGCGGCAAGATCGGCGGAGGCGAGGCCATGACCGGTGGACAGACGTGCCCGGGCCAGCGCATGGTCAACCTGTTTCACCATGGCGGCGGCGGCATCTTCAATCTCATCGGCGGGCTTTGCCAATCCCTTTGCCCGCACGTCTCCAGCGACGGCTGACAGCACGGTGAGCGGTGTCTTCAGGCCATGGGCCAGATCACCGGCGCGCTTGCGGGCCCGTTCCAGCGAGGTGTCGCGCAGGTCGAGCACGGTGTTCAGTTCGGAAACCAGCGGCGCCACCTCGGTTGGAAATTCACCGGTGATGCGCTTGCCGGTGGCGGGGTCAGCGCCCAATGCCTGAACCTGACGGCGGAGGGCCTGCAGCGGTTTCAGCCCCACTGCCACCTGCGCCCAGGAGGCCAGCATGAGAACAAGGCCCAGGGGCAGGAGATAGAGCAGCAGGCGGCTGCGGAAGGCGGCCAGGGGATGAGACAGCGCCGTGTCGTGGCGGGCGGCATAGAGGGTGAGTGCGCGGGTGGCCGGTCCTTCTCCCAAATTCACCTGACGGCTGGAAATGATGAGCGGCTCACCTTCCGGGCCTGCACCGGCGGGGCCATCGGGAATGGGCGCATCCCAGAGCGAGCGCGAATGCACCACCTCTCTTGGTCCCTGTGGTGTGGCTTCCACCACCCACCAATAGGAGCCGCTGAGCGGCTGGGCATATTCCACATTGGCAAGATTGGCACCAGCCGTGAGCTTGCCATCGGGGGCGATGGTGAGGCTGCCGGCCAGCTGCCGCAGATCACGCTGCAGTTCCTGATCCAGCAATTCCGTGACGTGCCGTTCAAAAAGCTGCGACAGGCCGAGGCCCGCCAGGGCCAGCGCCAGAAATATCGAGGCCGCCGCGGCCAGCAACAGTCTGAGGCGGAGCGACCGGACCATGCGGGTCAGGCCGATCTGGCAATGGTGTAGCCGAAGCCACGCCGGGTTTCGATGACACCGGGACCGAGCTTGCGCCGCAGCCGCGTCACCAGCGCCTCAATGGCATTGGCATCACGCTCATGGTCGTGGGCGTAGAGATGTTCAGCAAGCTCCATCTGCGACAGGGTTTTGCCGCGGTGGTGAAGCAGCGCCGAAAGCAGGCGGAATTCCAGCGGCGTCAGGGTGAGCGGCACACCCGCCCTGGTCACCACTCTGAGCCGCGGGTCGAGCACCAGATCACCATGGCTGATGACCGGTTGCACCTGACCGGCAGAACGGCGCAGCAGGGCGCGCAGCCGGGCCAGCAATTCTTCCATGCGGAAGGGCTTGGGCAGATAATCATCGGCCCCGGCATCAATACCTTCCACCCGCTCCGTCCATGAGCCGCGCGCGGTGAGGATGAGAATGGGGGTTACCAGACCTTCCTGGCGCCAGCGTTTCAGAACCGCAAGACCGTCCAGTTTGGGCAGGCCGAGGTCAAGCACAATGGCCGCATAATTGCCGGTGCCGCCCTGAAACCAGGCCTCCTCGCCATCGGCCACGCCTTCGGCGACATAGCCCGCAGCGGTGATGGCATCGCACAGGCTGTGGCGGATCCTGATTTCATCCTCAACCACCAGCACACGCATGATCTAAAGTCTTTCCGCCCTGATGATGGTGCGGGTCTGGGCGTTGACGCGGATTTCGGTGATGGCACCATCCCTGGCCAGAACCCTGATCTTGTAGATCACCACGCCATCCCGGACGGCGGCCTTGACCCGGATCACCTCACCCGGATGATGGCGCGCCACGAGATCCAGAATATCGCGCAAGGGGGCAGCGCGGCCTTCCTTCACGGCACGGCGGATTTCCTCCTGTTCGCGCTCATCGTGGTCATCGTCATGATCATTGTCATTGTCATGGTCGCTGTCCTGGCCCGGGGCCGACGACTGATCGGCCAACGCCGATACCGGCCGCGCCCCCTGGGCCAGGCCCAGGGCCAGCAAGAACAGGAACTGACGCCGCATCACCATGGTTCTCTTCAACACCCGCAAAGCCAGGTCGGCAAGACCCGGGCTTTGCCTTCATGACATAAAAAAGCTGACAGGCTCCTGACGAACCTGCCAGCCTCTCCCTGTCCTGCGGCTCAGCGGGGAGCGAGAATCATCACGATCTGGCGGCCCTCGAAGCGGGCGTCGGATTCCACCCGGGCGGCCTCGCCAAGCTCGGTCTTCAGGCGGTTCAGCAACTGGTGGCCCAGTTCCTGGTGGGCCATTTCGCGGCCCCGGAAGCGCAGCGTGACCTTGACCTTGTCGCCTTCCTCGAAGAAGCGGCGGATGGCCCGCATCTTCACGTCATAGTCGTGGTCGTCGATCATCGGGCGCATCTTGATCTCCTTGATCTCGATGACCTTCTGCTTCTTGCGGGCTTCGGCCGCCTTCTTCTGTTCCTGGAACTTGAATTTGCCGTAGTCGAGAATCTTGGCCACCGGCGGCTTGGCGTCCGGCGACACCTCAACCAGATCGAGGTTCGCTTCCTCGGCCATCATCAGGGCCTGACGGGTGGGCACAACGCCGAGGTTCTGGCCGTCCGCGCCAATGAGGCGGACGTCACGGGCGTCGATGCGATGGTTGATCCTGTGTCCTTCTTCCTTTTGCGGGGGGGCGGCGCCGCGGGATGCTGATGGCCTCCGGGGTGGTATGCTCAAGTGGTGTTAATCTCCTGTTGGGGCGCTGGCCGGGGACTGTTCACGAATCCGCCAGCGCCGGTTGGACGGTGCCCTTTAGCCCAGATTTTTTGCCGGGTGAACCATCCTTTTTGGCGGGCCGCTGACGGCAGCCGCGAATCGTCTATGCTGGCCACATGCCCCATTACGACACCGCCCTCCCCGGAACCCGGCTGGCCTATCTCACCGACGGGTCTGACAATGACATGGCCCAGACCGGGATTTTCTGGCTGGGCGGCCTCAAATCCGACATGACCGGCGCCAAGGCCGAGGCGCTGGCTGCCATGGCGCGGGCCAACCGGCGCAGCGCGCTGCGCTTCGACTATTCGGGCCACGGCGCCTCGGGCGGGGCGTTTGCCGACGGCACGATTTCGCAATGGCTGGACCAGGCGGTCCACATGTTCATCACCCGCACCACGGGCCGGCGGGTGATTGCCGGGTCCAGCATGGGGGGCTGGCTGGCGCTGCTGCTGGCCAGGGCGCTGGAACGGGAGGACCCGGCCCATTTCCGCCGCATCGCCGGGCTGGTCCTCATTGCCCCGGCCACCGACATGACCGAGGTGCTGATGTGGGAGAAATTTCCGCCCGCCATTCGCCAGCAAATCCGCGACCAGGGCTTCTGGGACCTGCCCAATGACTATGGCGGCGGCTATCACATTTCGGCCGGGCTGATTGATGACGGCCGACACCACCTGCTGTTCCGGGACGGGCTTTCGCTGCCCATGCCGGTGCGCATTCTGCAGGGCAGCGAAGATCAGGACGTGCCGCCCGGCCATGCCATCCGAACCTTCGAAATGTTGTCGGGGCCGGACATAACGCTGAGTTTCATCAAGGGTGGCGATCACCGCCTGTCAACGCCCAGCCAGCTCATGATCATCACGGAAACGGTGGCGCGTCTGTGTGACCGGAGCGACGGCGTCAATCCGTAGCGCCCAGCCACTCGGCGCGCACGGCGGCATCATCCTCCCTTTCCAGGTGCGTCGCGCCCAGCGCCGAAAATTCGGACGCGGGCATGAGGCGGGAAAGCGCCCACACCGCCATGGCCCGCACCAGCGGCGAAGCATGGCCGAGATGAGGCATCACAGAAGCAGTGAGGGCCGCAGCACCGCTGTTGCCCGCCGCAATCAGGACATTGCGCAGAAAGCGTGTGTGCCCCACGCGCTTCACCGGTGAGGCCACGAACATGCGCCGGAAACCCTGATCATCAAGGGTCAGCAGGGCCGCAAGGTCAGGGGCGATGAGATCGGCGCGGGCGGCGAGTTTGGCCTCGCGGCACAGGCGGGCAAAACTGTTCCACGGGCAGACGGCAAGGCAATCATCGCAGCCATAGATGCGGTTGCCCATGGCAGGCCGAAAGGCCGGTGCAATGTGGCCCCGGTGTTCGATGGTGAGATAGGACAGGCAGCGCCGGGCATCAATCTGCCCCGGCCCGGTGAAGGCCTGGGTCGGGCAGGCGTCAAGGCAGGCGCGGCAGCTGCCGCAATGGTCCGTCTCCGGCTCATCGGCAGGCAGTTCCGCCGTGGTCAGAATGACGCCGAGAAAGAACCATGACCCGAGGGCGCGCGACACCAGATTGGTGTGCTTGCCCTGCCAGCCCAGACCGGCCTGCGCGGCCAGGGGCTTTTCCATAAGCGGGGCCGTGTCGACGAAAACCTTGACCTCAGCCCCGCAGTCCCGGGCCAGCCGCAAGGCCAGATGCTTGAGCCTGCCCTTGATGACATCGTGATAGTCGCGGTGCAGCGCATAGACGGAGATGACGCCGGTGTCGGTGCGCGCCAGGCGGGCCTGATGGTCAAGGCCCTGATGATAGGAGAGCGCCAGCACGATGGCACTTCTCGCCGCCGGCCACAGGCACTGCGGGGCCGCCCGGCGCGGGGCGGTTTCTGCCAGCCAGTCCATGTCACCGTGCCGCCCCAATTCGACAAAGCGATGCAGGTTTGACTGAACCGCCATGGGCAGCGTGGCGGTGGTGATGTGGCAGGCGTCAAAGCCCGCCCGCGCTGCTTCGCCCTTCAGCCGTGCGGCCAGGGCCGTGCTGTCAAAAGTCGAGGTTGGCATAGGAGGCGGCAGCCGCCATGCCGGGCAACTGGTCGGCAAGCAGGCCGCGGAAGGAGGGTCTGGACTTCACCCGCTGGAACCAGCTTTTGGCACCGGCATGATCGGCCCACGGCACATCGCCAAGATAGTCGATGGCAGAGAGATGGGCGGCGGCGGCCAGATCGGCCATGGACAGGTCCGGCCCCGCCAGCCAGGAGCGGGCGTCGGCCAGCGCCGCAATATAATCAAGGTGGCCGCGCAACTGGCCAAGCCCGGCGCGGATGCGGCTCATATCGGGCGCGCCGCCGCCCGCCTCACGCGGCAGAAAGCGGCGGATGATCTTCTCGCTGATCACCGGCTCCGACACTTCGGCATAGAATTTTGTATCGAACCACGAGGTCAGGCGGCGCACCTCGGCGCGGCCTGCCGCATCACCGGGAATGAGGGAGACCCCATCGCTGCGGGTTTCCTCCAGATATTCGCTCACCGCCTCAATGCCGCAGGCGGCGGTGCCGTCATCCTCGATGAAGACGGGCACAGTGCCCGCCGGGTTGACCTCGAACAGGCCTTCGCCGGCCTGCCACGGTCTTTCCTCAATCGCCTCATAAGCGACGCCATATTCGGCCAGCGCCAGACGGATGCGGCGGCTTCCGGGATCGAGGGAAAAATGCAGGAGTCGGGGCATGGTTGACAGGCCGTTAAGATGTTCCGTGACACAAGTCTTTGCCGTTGCCGCCCATGGGGCCGAGCTATAGAACCCCCGCCACCGGGCGGCAAGCAATTTGATCCCGCCGCCGTTCAGGACATGTGATGCCGCTTTCCCAGATCATCGTTCTCGCCCTCATACAGGGCATCACGGAATTCCTGCCGATCTCGTCGTCGGGCCATCTCATTCTCGCCCCCGTGGTCATGGGCTGGCATGACCAGGGCCTGCTCACCGACATGGTCACCAATGTCGGCACGGTCAGCGCCGTCATCATCTATTTCTGGCGCGATGTGATGCGCATCCTGCGCGGCAGCCTGCAGCTCATCAGGCGCGAGGACACGGCCGATTCCCGCCTCGCCTTCCACATCATGGTGGGCTCGGTGCCGATCTTTGCCGTCGGCCTGGTCATGAAGCTTCTGCATCTCGACGACCTGATCCGCAGCCCCGTGCTGGTGGCGGTCAACGCCATCGTCTTCGGCATGCTGCTCTATGCGGCCGACGCCTATGGCCTGTTCCGCCGCACCATGGTCGACATGAACTGGCGGGCGGCGGGCATCATCGGCATTGCCCAGGCCTTTGCCCTGTCCCCCGGCACCAGCCGTTCCGGCGTTACCATGACGGCGGCCCGGGCGCTGGGCTTCACCCGGCCCGAGGCGGCGCGGTTTTCATTTCTTCTGTCCATCCCCGCCAATGGTGCGGCCTCGGTGCTGGTCATCGGCGACGCGCTGAAGGCGGGCGAACCCCTGACACTCGATGTCATCATGACCGGGCTTCTCACCTTCTTCGTGGCGCTGGGCACCATCAGCCTGCTCATGCGCTGGGTGCGCTCCATGAGCTTCCTGCCCTTCGTCATCTACCGGGTCATTCTGGGTGGCGCGCTTCTCGGCCTCATCTATTCCGGCGCGCAGCTTGCCGCCGTGCCCTGACGGCGCAGCCCTTCATCCGGCCAGTGAGTATTTTAGGCCTGCTCACCGCTGGGGGTGAACTGGCCGGCCTTGCGGTAGCGGTAGAGATAGCTGGGCAGGATGCTGGCAAGGTCACGCGGGGCAACCCCCAGGGCGGCCAGATCGCGGCCTTCGGCCACGGCCTCGGCGCTCACCACATTGTCACGGCGCAGGGTTCTCACCTGATCGGCGGTGAAGGGCGGCCAGGGCGCCAGACCCAGGGTCAGCTTGCGGAACCACGGCTTCTGCCAGAGATTGAACATGTGGCCGAGGAAGCGCGACTCGCTCCAGGTCAGGTCCATGAAGCCGCGCTTGCGCTCCGTCACCTCCAGCACCAGGCGGGCCATGTCCTTCATGCTCACCACCTCCGGCCCGCCCAGCTCATAGACCTTGCCTGAAGTTTCGGCCCGCGCCACCAGATGGCTGATGGCCAGCGCCACGTCGCCCACATAGACCGGCTGGAACTTGGTGACGCCGTCGCCGATCAGCACAATGAAGGGCGAATAGCGCGCCATGGTGGCGAAGGTGTTGAACAGCTTGTCCTCCGGCCCGAAGATCACCGAGGGGCGCAGAATAACCGCGCCCGGAAAGGCCTGGGCCACGCGCTTTTCACCTTCCGCCTTGGATTTGGCGTAGTCGCTGTCCCAGGCGGCGTCCGCCCCCAGCGCCGACATGTGAATGAACTGACCGGCCCCGGCAGCCCTGGCAGCGCGGGCGGCGGCCTCGGCACCGGTCACGTGAATGTCATCAAAGCCCTGGGCACCCGAATCAAACAGCACGCCGACCAGATTGATGACGCAGTCGGCCCCGGCACAGGCGGCAGCAAGGGAGTCCGGAAAGCGCAGATTGACCTGCACCGGCATGACCTGGCCCACGCCGCCGGTGGGCTGGGTGAAGCCCGCCAGATCGGGCCTGCGGCAGGCCACCCGCACCCGGTGTCCCGCCCGGGCCAGCGCCCGCACCACATGGCGGCCGACAAAGCCCGAGCCGCCAATCACCGTCACCAGTTTTCTGTCCGTCATGCTGTCCACCCGGAAAATCAATGGGGCTGCCGTTTTAGGCCGGGCCGGTGCGGCTGCCAAGGGCCGCTGCGGCCGGCCCGCCCTTGGGGACACACAGGCGCCGGTTGACAATCTCATGCCCGGCCTACTATGAGACGGCCCAGGCCCAGATGGCGGAATTGGTAGACGCACTAGTTTCAGGTACTAGCGCTGCAAGGCGTGGAGGTTCGAGTCCTCTTCTGGGCACCATCTTTTGACGAAAGCGGCAGGCGCGGCATGGCGATCAAGCTTTACAAGGGCGACCTGCCGGCGGGCCTCACCTTCACTGACTCGGTGGCGGTTGATACTGAAACCCTTGGCCTCAACCCGCGCCGCGACAAGCTGTGCCTGGTGCAGCTTTCGGCCGGTGACGGCAACGCCCATCTCGTCCAGCTGGACCGCAGCAGCTATGACTGCCCCAATCTCAAGGCGCTGCTGGCCGATCCGGCCATCACCAAGATTTTCCATTTCGCGCGCTTTGATGTGGCGGCCCTGAAGCACTATCTCGGTGTTGATGTGACACCGCTGTACTGCACCAAGATCGCCTCGAAGCTGACGCGCACCTACACCGACAAGCATGGCCTCAAGGACCTGGTGCGCGAACTGCTTGGCATCGAGATCAACAAGCTCCAGCAAAGTTCGGACTGGGGCGCGCATGTGCTGAGCGACGCGCAGAAGCAATATGCCGCTCAGGACGTGCTCTATCTCCATGAGGTGCGGGCGCGGCTGGACCAGATGCTGAGGCGCGAAGGCCGCGAGGACTGGGCCAACGCCTGTTTCCGGTTCATTCCGACGCGCGCGGCGCTGGACCTCGCCGGCTGGGGCGAAGACGATGTCTTCGCCCACTGAGGGGGGACCGCTCAGCACGGCGGCCGAACAGATGCGGGCACGGGCCCGCAGACTGAGGGCGCTGGGCCTGGTGCTGGCGCTGCTCGGGGTTGGGCTGGCGGCAGCCTTTCTCATTCAGGCGGGCCTTCTGGAAGCGCTTCTGCCCAAGGCGCCCGAAACCCCGGTCGCCGTTCCCCTGCCAAGCCAGGTAACGGGTCAGCAAGCCCACTATTCGGGCCTGGACAAGAGCGGGCAACCCTATGATATCAATGCTAAAACCGGAATTCAGGACAAGACTGTCGAAACCCTCATCCACCTGGAGGAGGTGACCGGCACCTTCCACCGCCAGGGCGCTGGGGTGGTGGCCATCAACGCGCCCGCCGGACGCTATGACACAAAGGCCCGGCAGATGGAGCTGACGGGCGGGGTCAAAATCAATGACGGCGACCGCTTTACAGCGGTCATGGACCGGGCCAAGGTTGGCGTCGAAGACAGAACCATTGTGTCGGAAACGCCGGTGAGCGTAACCATGCCGCAGGGCGACATTACCGCCAACCGCATGGAAGTGGCACCGGACGGCCAGCGCATCCTGTTTCAGGGGGCGGTGAAGGCCAGATTCGGCACCACGGCGGCGACAAAGGGAGACAACACCCCATGACGAGAAGCATTGCGGCAGCGGCACTGGCGCTTGTGCTTGTTGGCCCCGGCCTTCTGGCGCGTCCTGCCCTGGGGCAGGACGCGGGCAAGGCCAATGAGGAGGTCAATATCGAGGCCGCCGAAATGGAAATCATTGACGCCGACAAGACGGCGGTGTTCCGCGGCGATGTGGTGGCCCGGCGCGGCGACGAGACGCTGCGCTCCAGCGAGATGACCGTGACCTACAGCGACATCAAGCAGCCGGATGGCTCCACCAAGACGCAGGCCGATGTGCTGGACGCCACCGGCGGGGTCACCATTGCCACCGCCAAGCAGACCATCACCGCCGCCAAGGCCCGCATCAACATCAGCAAGGACACGCTCACCGCCACCGGCAATGTGAAGGTGGTGCAGGGCAAGACGGTGCTGACGGGCGAGCGCCTCACCTCCGATCTCAAGGGGGGACACTCGGTGATGAGCGGCGGCCGGGTCAGGGGCACCTTTGTGCCGCGCTGAAGCCCATTTCATGCAAAATTAAGATAAATAGGTCGTAATCACGTGACGCAGCATTCTGAAAGCGGTTCCGGGCCCCAGTCGGGCCGGAGGGCGGCAGGCGCAGGCCAAACCCCGGTGGGGGGAGCCAGGCCGGCCAAGCCCAACGGAACCGCCGGAGACGCGGACGAAGGCCTCAGCGTTGAGCGGCTCGCCAAGAGCTACAAGCGCCGGCAGGTGGTCCGGGATGTCTCCTTCAGGGTGAAGCGGGGTGAGGCCGTCGGTCTTCTGGGACCCAACGGCGCGGGCAAGACCACGGTGTTCTACATGATCACCGGCCTTGTCGCGGCGGATCAGGGGGCCATCAGGCTCGACGGGGTGGACATCACCCACCTGCCCCTTTATCGGCGGGCCAGGCTGGGGATTGGCTATCTGCCGCAGGAAAGCTCGATTTTCCGCGGCCTCACGGTGGAAGAAAACTTGCGTGCGGTGCTGGAGCTCGTCGAGCCCGGCAGATCGGCGCGAGAGCGTGTGTTGCGTGAGTTGTACGATGAGTTCTCAATCTCCCATCTCCGGCATTCGCCGGCTGTGGCGCTCTCTGGGGGAGAGCGTCGCCGCGTGGAAATCGCCCGCGCCCTCGCCACAAAACCCCAGTTCATGCTCCTTGACGAACCCTTTGCCGGCATCGACCCGATCGCAATCGGTGATATTCGCCAGCTGGTGCGACAGCTCACCGCTCGGGGAATCGGGGTGCTTATTACGGATCACAACGTACGAGAGACGCTCGAACTCATCGACCGTGCCCTCATCATTCATGAGGGCCGGGTCCTGACCCAGGGCACACCGGCGGAGATCATCAAGAACCCCGATGTCCGCCGCCATTATCTGGGTGAGGAATTTTCACTCTGAGCGCCAGCCGGCGCGGACAGCCTGTTTGCCGTTTCTTAAGCATGGCCGCAAAGATCGGCCCTTGACCGGGGCCATCGGGCACAATCCTTGCCGCAATGTCACTTCCCTTTCACCACGCTTGATCTAGTCTGGCGCCGGGAGGACGTTTTCCGTGGCCTTGACCCAACGACTCGACATCCGGCTTGGCCAGCATCTGGTCATGACGCCGCAACTGCAGCAGGCCATCAAGCTGCTGCAGATGTCGAACATCGATCTGCAGGCCTATGTCGATGCCGAACTGGAGCGCAACCCGCTTCTGGAGCGTGATGACCGCAATGACGAGCCGCGGCCCGAAGCCGACGAGGCCGCCGCGGAAATCGACAGCGAAGCCCTGGGTCAGATGGACACGCTGTCCAATCTGACTTCGCCCCTGCCGCAGGAGGATCAGCTTCGCACCCTCGATACCGACCTCGACAATGTCTATACCCATGAGGCGCGCGCCGATGCCGACCAGCGCGCTGCCGCCCAGGGTCCGGGCGAAAATTCCTGGGCCTCGCTCAAGCCCGCTGCCAATCTGTCGCTGGATGGCGGTGATTATGATTTCGGCGCCAATCTGACGCGCGCCGAAACGCTTGCCGAACATCTGACTGATCAACTTCACATGGAAACCATGGCGGAGGCTGACCGGCTCATCGGCCAGCACCTCATCGGCATGGTGAACGAGGCCGGCTACCTCACCGCCGACACCCTCACCATTGCCGACCAGCTGGGCACCGATCAGGCCCATGTGGAACAGGTGCTGGCGGTGTTGAAGGGCTTCGACCCGGCGGGCGTCTTTGCCGCCGATCTGGGCGAATGCCTGGCGCTGCAATTGAAGGAGCGCGACCGGCTGGACCCGTGCATGGAGACGCTGCTCAAGCACCTGCCACTGGTGGCCAAACGCGACTACCAGACCCTGAAAACCCTGTGCCAGGTCGATCTCGATGATATCCGCGACATGGTGGCGGAGCTGAAGCGGCTCAACCCCAAGCCCGGCCATGCCTTCGGTTCCGAACCGGTGGTGCCGGTGGTGCCGGATGTGTTTGTGCGCGCCGCCCCGGATGGCTCGTGGCTGGTTGAGCTTAACAACGACACACTGCCGCGGGTGCTCATCAACACGCAGTATCTGGCGCGGGTGAGCCGGACAGCCCAGTCGGCCGAGGGCAAGACCTTCCTCAGCGAGGCCCATGCCAATGCCACCTGGCTGGTCAAAAGCCTGGACCAGCGGGCGCGCACCATTCTCAAGGTGGCACAGGAGATCGTGCGCCAGCAGGATGCCTTTCTGGTGCTGGGGGTGCAGCATCTCAGGCCGCTCAACCTGCGCACCGTGGCTGACGCCATCGGCATGCATGAATCAACCGTGAGCCGGGTGACCTCCAACAAGTACATGGCAACCCCGCGCGGCACCTTTGAACTCAAATATTTCTTCACCACGGCGCTCGCCGCGGCCAATGGCGAGACCATGGAACACTCTGCCGAGGCGGTGCGCCACCGCATCAAGGAGATGGTGGCGAAGGAAGACAAGGCGGCCATACTGTCGGATGACACGATCGTTGACCGGCTGCGGGCAGAGGGGGTGGACATCGCCCGGCGAACTGTTGCCAAATATCGGGAATCATTAGGTATTCCTTCATCTGTTCAGCGCCGCCGCGAGGCTCGCGTCTAGGCCCTTCCGGGGTTGACTTGGGGGGACCCGGACAGTAGGGTCCGGCCCGATTTGAAGGCCGTCGCGAAGCGGTTTAAACTCCTTCACCGATCGGCCCTGCACGCCGATGGTGTTTGCGTTCCGGCCTTATTGCCAACAGGGAAGCAAGATGCACATCAAGGTGACCGGTAAGAACCTCGACGTGGGCGACGCGCTGCGGGCCCGCATCGACGAGCGGCTGAAAGCCTTCCGCCAGAAATATTTTGAAAGCACCGTCCATGGCCATGTGACCCTGGAAAAGCAGGGCAAGCGCTTTGCCACCGACTGCACGCTGCATCTTGCCACGGGCCTGGTCATTCAGGCCGAGGGCAAGGCTGATGATGCCACCCAGTCGTTCGAGGATGCCGCCGAACATCTGGAACGCCAGCTCCGGCGCTACAAGCAGCGCCTGAAGGACCATTTCAAGAACCGGCGCCAGCCGCCGCCGCAATATACCGCTCAGGAACATGTGATCCAGGCGGCAGCGGAACTGCCGGAGGATAGCGAGCCCGAGGGGCTCAACCCCGTGGTGGTGGCCGAAAGCGCCACCAGCCTTGCTGAAATCACGGTGGGTGAGGCGGTGATGCAGCTTGATCTCTCCACCCGGGCCTTTGTGCTGTTCCGCAACGCGGGCAACCAGCGCCTCAACATTGTCTACCGACGACCCGACGGCCATATCGGCTGGATCGACCCCAGCCCCACCGCTGCCTGAAAGACTGACCGGCAAAGGCTCCATCATGGATCTCGCTGAAATCATTGATTCCCGTGCTGTGCTTGCCAATGTGAAGGCCCAGAACAAGAAGCAGCTTCTGCAGGAGCTGGCGCAGACCATGGCCGGACTTGTGGCCATGGATCAGCGCATCATCTTTGAAACCCTGCTGACCCGCGAAAAGCTGGGCTCCACCGGCATTGGCCAGGGCCTGGCCATTCCGCACGGCAAGATGGCGGGGCTGACCCGCGTCTATGGCCTGTTTGCCAAATTGGCGCAGCCCATTCTCTATGACAGCGTGGACGGCGAGCCGGTTGATCTGGTGTTTGTGCTGCTGGCGCCCGATCATGCCGGGGCCGATGCACTGAAGGCGCTGGCCCGGATTTCGCGACTGCTGCGCGAGAAGGACACCATTGCCAAGCTGCGCGGCACCGACACGCCCGAGGGGCTCTATGCCATCCTCACCGAGCCGCAGGCCGGCATGGGCGCGCAGGCGGGCTGACGGCTTTGCTATCGTGAAGCAAACGCCGCCGGATCAATCCGGCGGCGTTTTCGCTTTGCCCGTCAGCGTGCGCTGTCTTGCGCTCCGGCTTCAGGCGTCAGTTCACGCTGGCAGGGACCAGTTCGTGTTCCAGGGCCGCGCCAATGGCGGCTTCGCGGGTCTGGGAAATGGAAATCGGCGTGCCGTCGGCATTGCACAGGCAGAACAGCCTCTGGCCCTGCGGCAGCAGCACTTTCTCACCCAGAAGCTTCAGCGCCTCGGTGGAGCCGATCTCGCGCACATAGGCAATGATGCCGCCGCCGAGATGGGCCAGTTCCTCCGGTGTCAGCACCGGGCGTTCAGTCAACTTGTTCATCACAGGCCCTCCTTGATGGCAATCTGGCGAAACACCCGTTCCGGGATCAGGCGGCGGAGATCAATGGCCAGAAGCCCGTTGGCAAGACTGGCACCCGTCACCTCCATGCCGTCGGCCAGCACAAAGGCGCGCTGGAACTGGCGGGCGGCAATGCCGCGGTGCAGATAGTCGCGGGCATCCTCGTCGCGCTGGCGGCCCTTCACGGTGAGCTGGCTGTCGTCGACCGTCACCTCCAGTTCGGCGGCAGAAAAGCCCGCCACCGCGAGGGTGATGCGCAGGCGCTCGCCCTGGCTGGCGCCTTCGCCTTCGGGCGGCGGAAACCGCTCGATATTGTAGGGCGGGTAGCCTTCGCCGGAGGTTTTCACGGCGCGGTCGAGCAGGCGTTCCAGACTGTCAAAGCCCAGAAGCAGCGGCGAGGAGAAATAGGATATACGCGTCATTGTGGTCAGCCCTTGCGTGCAGCAGCCAAGCCCCCGGCCCACTTGCTGCGGCACCGGTTGTTCCTGCCTCATATGTTGCTGTGCAGCAGCCATTTCAAGGGTGCCGGGGGGCGGGGCTTGGACCGGTTGGGCCGGTTGACAAGGGCCACGCCGCCCCTTGCCAAAGGAGGCTCGATGGCGTCAACTGAAGCCCGGGATTGGCCGCCGTCGGCGGCCACAGAACAGGGAACAAGCATCATGAACAAACGGACACTTCTGGTCGCCCTGGCGGCGCTGGCCGCGGCAGGCTACTACTACCTCGGGTCTGGCGGCGGTGGTGGCGGCAAGGTGGCACCGGGAACGCCGGCCGTGGTTTTTGACACCGGCGGCAAGTTCGACAAGTCCTTCAATGAAGGCATCTACAACGGTGCTGAAAAGTTCAAGAAGGAAACCGGCCAGGCCTATGGCGAATTTGAAATCACCAATGAGGCCCAGCGCGAGCAGGCGCTGCGCAACTTCGCCGATCAGGGCTACAGCCCCATCGTTGCGGCGGGTTTTGCCCAGGCGGCAGCCCTGGGCAAGGTGGCGGCGGAATATCCCAACACCAAGTTTGCCATCATCGATGACGCATCCATCACCCTGCCCAACGTGCAGTCCATCGTCTTCAAGGAAGAGGAAGGCTCCTATCTGGTCGGCATTCTCGCCGCCATGGCCTCCAAGACCGGCAAGGTGGGCTTTGTCGGCGGCATGGACATTCCGCTGATCCGCAAGTTTGCCTGCGGCTATGTGCAGGGCGTGAAGGCCACCAACCCGGCGGCCACCGTGTTCCAGAACATGACCGGTGATACGGGGGCGGCCTGGAATGATCCGGTGAAGGGCGGCGAGCTGACCAAGGCCCAGATCGCCCAGGGCGCTGACGTGATCTATCACGCGGCGGGCGGCACCGGTGTGGGTGTGCTGCAGGCGGCGGCCGACAACGGTGCCCTTGGCATCGGCGTTGACTCCAACCAGAACGGCCTGCATCCCGGCAAGGTGCTGACCTCCATGCTGAAGCGCGTGGATGTGGCGGTCTATAACGTCATGACCTCGGCCAAGGACGGCAGCTTCAAGGCCGGAACCACCTCGCTCGGCCTCGCCCAGGATGGCGTCGGCTATGCCATGGACGACAACAACAAGGCCCTCATCAGCCCGCCCATGACGGCGGCGGTGGATCAGGCCAAGGCGGCCATCGTGGCCGGCACGCTTCAGGTCCATGACTACATGGCCGACGAGAAGTGCCCGGTGCAATAAGCAGAACCGGAACCGCCCCATGCTCGCATGACATGGGGCGGTCTGGTGATTGACGGGGGCTGGGGTGGATAATCCGTCCGTCAGGCATGAAAAGCGACCGGGCGGCGATGCGCCGCCCGCCGTTGAACTTATCGGCATCGACAAGCGCTTCGGCCCTGTTCATGCCAACCGCAATGTCAGCCTGGCCATCGGCAAGGGGTCTATCCACGGCATCATCGGCGAGAATGGCGCGGGCAAATCCACGCTCATGTCCATTCTGTTCGGTTTCTATGCCGCCGACGCCGGCGAGATCCGGGTCAACGGCCGCAAGGTGGACATCAAATCATCAGGTGATGCCATCGCCCAGGGCATTGGCATGGTGCATCAGCATTTCATGCTGGTGGAGCCCTTCTCGGTTCTGGAAAATGTCGTGCTGGGGGCCGAGGGCGGCGCCCTCATCGGCCCCGCCCTGGGCCGGGCGCGCAGCGTTCTGGAACGGCTGGCGCGCGACTATGAGCTGGATGTTGACCCCGATGCCATTGTCGGCACATTGCCGGTGGGGTTGCAGCAGCGCGTGGAAATTCTCAAGGCCCTGTTCAAGGGCGCGGATGTGCTGATCCTTGATGAACCGACCGGCGTTCTCACCCCCAATGAAGCCGACCATCTGTTCCACATCCTGCGCGGGCTGCGCGACCAGGGCAAAACCGTCATCATCATCACCCACAAGCTCAACGAGATCATGGCGGTGACCGACCGCGTGTCGGTGATGCGGCGCGGCGAACTGGTGGCCACGGTGGACACCAAGGACACGAGCGCTGCGGCCCTGGCCGAACTCATGGTCGGTCGCAGCGTGCTGCTGGAGGTGGAAAAGGGCGAGGGGCATCCGGGGGCGACGGTGCTGGCGGTCGATCACCTGACCTGGCACGACGGCAAGGGCGTGGCCCGGGTCAGGGATGTGTCGTTCACGGTGCGGGCCGGCGAAATTGTCGGCATTGCCGGGGTGTCCGGCAATGGCCAGTCGGAACTGCTTGATCTCATTGCCGGGCTGAAACGCCCGAGCCAGGGGCAGATCCTGCTGGACGGTCAGGAGATCGGCCATCTTGCCGACCCGGCGCGGCTGCGTGAACTGGGTGTTGCCCATGTGCCGGAGGACCGGCAGGCGCGTGGCCTCATCATGACTTTCGAGGAATGCGAGTCCGCCATTCTCGGCTGGCATAATGATCCCGCCCTCGGCTCGAGCCTGTGGCTCGACCGCGAGCGGGTTCAGAACCGGGCCAAGGCGGACATGCAGGCCTTCGATGTCCGGCCACAGGACTGCCATCTGAAGTCGGCGAAGTTTTCCGGCGGCAACCAGCAGAAAATCGTGCTGGCCCGCGAGATCGGGCGCGATCCCAAACTGCTCATCGTCGGCCAGCCGACGCGCGGGGTTGATGTCGGCGCCATTGAATTCATTCACCGCCGCCTCATCGAGCTGCGCGACCAGGGCAAGGCCATTCTGCTGGTGTCGGTGGAACTCGATGAAATCCGCTCGCTCTCCGACCGCATTCTGGTGATGTTTGCCGGCGAGATCATGGGCGAGCGCGCGCCTGAAACCGACGAGCGTGAACTGGGCCTGCTGATGGCCGGGGTCAGGCCCGGCGACAAGCCGGAGGCAGCATGAAGGCCAAAACCCACGGCGAGCTTCCTGCCTATGTGGATCTGGTGCTGATCCCCGCCACCAATCTGGTGGTGGCGCTGCTGGTGGCGGGTCTGGTGGTGCTCATCATCGGCGAAAACCCGCTGACGGCACTGGGGCTTCTGCTGAAGGGCGCGCTCGGTTCGGTGCGCGGCTGGAGCTACATGCTCTATTACGCCACCAATTTCACCTTCACCGGGCTTGCCGTGGCGGTGGCCTTCCATGCCGGACTGTTCAACATCGGCGGCGAAGGCCAGGCCTATGTGGCGGGTCTGGGGGCGGCTGTCGCCGGTCTTGGTCTTGAGTTTCTGCCCTGGCCCATCGCCCTTGTTCTCGGCATTGTGGCTGCCATGGCCATGGGCGCACTGTGGGGCTTCATTCCCGGCTATCTGCAGGCCCGGCGCGGCAGCCACATTGTCATCACCACCATCATGTTCAACTTCATTGCCGCGAGCCTGATGGTCTATCTCATCAACAACTGGTTCCGGCCGGCGGGGCGCATGGCGGTGGAGAGCCGCGAGATCACCCATATTGCCCTGATCAACCTGCGCGATGCGGGCGCAGCACTGGGCCTGGCGCTGCCGCCCTCACCGCTCAATGCCACGGTGTTTCTGGCGGGGCTGGCGGCCTGGGCCACCTGGTATCTGCTGTGGCGCACACGCCTTGGCTATGAAATCCGCAGCGTCGGCGCCAATCCGGAGGCGGCTGTCTATGGCGGCATCAAGCTGCAACGCATCATCATGATCACCATGGCCATTTCCGGCGCGCTGGCGGGCCTCATGGCGGTGAATGAGGTTTTGGGGGTGCATCACCGGCTCATTCTGGAATTTGCCGGGGGGGCCGGGTTCGTCGGCATTGCGGTGGCGCTGATGGGCCGGTCGCATCCGGTGGGGGTGGTGCTGGCCGCCCTTTTGTTCGGCCTGCTCTATCAGGGCGGGGCCGAGCTTTCCTTCGCCAAGCCCGCCATCACCCGCGACATGATCGTGGTCATCCAGGGCCTGGTCATTCTGTTCATGGGGGCGCTGGAACAGGCCTTCCGGCCGCTGCTGGCCAGCCTGTTCTTTGAACCGGAGAAGGCATGATGGACCAGCTGCAACTGATCGGCGAAGTGCTGGCCTCGACCATCCGGCTGTCCACCCCGCTCATTCTGTGCTGCCTTGCCGGGTTGTGGTCGGAGCGCTCCGGCATTGTCGACATCGGCCTAGAAGGCAAGATGCTGGCCGGGGCCTTTGCCGCGGCGGCAGGCGCCATCTTCTTCCAGTCGGTGTGGATCGGGCTGGCGCTTGCCATTCTCGTGTCCATCGGCTTCTCGCTGGTGCATGGCTATGCCGCCATTGCCCAAAACGGCAATCAGGTGGTGTCCGGCGTGGCCATCAACATGCTGACGGCGGGCCTGGCGCTGGTTCTGGGCAACAACTGGTTTCATGAGGGCGGGCGCACCCCGCCACTGCCCGACACGTTGCGCTTCATGCCGCTCACCCTGCCGGGGGACGCCGCGCTCCATCAGGTGCCGGTGGTGGGCCTGTTCTATCAGGTGTTTTCCGGCCACTCGCTGCTCACCTATCTCACCTTTTCGCTGGTGCCGCTGTCGGCCTGGGCCATGACGCGCACCCGCTTCGGGCTGCGTTTGCGCGCGGCAGGTGAAAACCCCCACGCGGTGGACACGGCGGGCATTTCGGTTTCCGGCCTGCGCTATCGCGCGGTGCTGATTGCCGGGGTTTTGTGCGGCATTGCCGGGGCCTTCCTGTCCACCTCGCTGGCGGCGGGCTTCATCAAGGACATGTCGGCGGGCCGGGGCTTCATGGCGCTGGCTGCCCTCATCTTCGCCAACTGGCGCACCTGGCCGGCGCTGTGGGCCTGCCTGCTGTTCGGCTTTCTGTCGGCGGCGGGCAATGTGCTGCAGGGCACCACCGTGGGCGGCGTGCCTGTGCCGGTGCAGTTCATCAACATGCTGCCCTATGTGATGACTGTTGTTCTGCTGGCCGGCTTCATCGGCAAGTCCATTCCGCCCAAGGCTTCCGGCCTGCCCTACAGCAAGGACCGCTGACATGACCGACAGACTGATTGCCGCCGCTGTGGCGGCCCGTGCCCATGCCTATGCCCCCTATTCGGAGTTTGCGGTGGGGGCTGCCATCCGCGATGAACAGGGCCGCATCCATGCCGGCTGCAATGTGGAGAATGCCGCCTATCCGCAGGGCGTGTGCGCCGAAGCCGGAGCCATTTCCGCACTGGTTCTCGCCGGTGGCCGCCGCATCACCGAAGTGGTGGTGGTGGGCGGCGGCGATGGCCTGTGCAGCCCATGCGGCGGCTGCCGCCAGAAGATCCGCGAATTTGCCGCGCCCGATGTGGTGATCCATGTGTGCGGGGCTGATGGAACCCTGCGCCGGTCATTTACGTTAGATGAACTGCTGCCCCATTCCTTCGGACCGGAGAACCTGGCATGAGCCTGCTTGCCCAGCGCCTTGGCACAATGCGGCCTGATACCGCCATCATCCTCGGCTCTTCCCTTGGCCCGGTGGCCGCGGCGGTGAGCAACCGCCTTGAAATTCCCTATGGTGAGCTGCCGGGCTTTCCGGTGCCCCGGGTTTCGGGCCATGCCGGACTGCTGGTGGCGGGAAGCCTGGGCGGGCGCGATGTGGCCGTTCTCATGGGCCGGGCGCATCCTTATGAAACCGGCCGGGCCGATGCCATGGAACCGGTCATTGTGGCGCTGAAGGAGGCGGGCATCAGCCGCCTCATCCTTACCAATGCGGCCGGATCACTGACGCCCGCACTGCGTCCCGGCGCCATCATGCTGATTGATGACCACATCAACCTGTCGGGGCTTAACCCGCTGCTGGGGCGCACGGGTGATGAGAATTTCGTGCCCCTCACCGAAGCCTATGACGAAAAAATGCGGCGCGGCTTCATCAAGGCGGCGGTCAAGGCTCATGTGGATCTTGAGCGCGGGGTCTATGTCTGGCTGTCCGGTCCCTCCTTTGAAACGCCAGCTGAAATCCGCATGCTGCAGATCATCGGCGGCACGGCGGTGGGCATGTCCACCGTGCCGGAAACCATTCTGGCGCGCCGCCACGGGCTGAAGGTGGCGGGCCTGTCGGTCATCACCAATCTGGCGGCAGGCATTGAGGGCGCCACCCCCAGCCACGAGGAAACCAAGCGCGAGGGCGAGAAGGCGGCTCACCACATGCGCCTGCTGCTCAGCGAATTCTTTGCCGGAGGCAACTGATGCTGGCTCAGGAAGTGATCCGCCGCAAGCGTGACGGCCAGACCCTTGGCCAGACCGAGATCAAGGATTTCATCCGTGGGCTGACGGATGGAACGGTATCCGACGCCCAGGCCGCAGCGCTGGCCATGGCGGTGTGCTGCCGCGGCATGACGCGCGAGGAGGCCATTGGCCTGACGCTGGCCATGCGCGATTCCGGCTCGGTCATGGACTGGCAGCTCACCGGCCCGGTGGTGGACAAGCATTCGACCGGCGGCATCGGTGATAATGTATCGCTCATGCTGGCGCCCATGCTGGCGGCGGCAGGCGCCTTCGTGCCGATGATTTCGGGGCGCGGCCTTGGCCACACCGGCGGCACCCTTGACAAGCTTGACGCCATCCCCGGCTATCAGAGCCAGCCGGGTCTGGAAAAATTCAAGGCCGTGGTGGCCGTGGCCGGGGCGGCCATCATCGGCCAGACGGCCGATCTCGCACCCGCCGACAAGCGCCTCTATGCCATTCGCGATGTGACGGCGACGGTGGAATCGGTGCCGCTCATCACCGCCTCCATCCTGTCCAAGAAACTGGCGGCGGGTTTGCAGTATCTGGTGCTTGATGTGAAGACCGGCTCCGGCGCCTTCATGGCTGAAGTGGAGGAGGCGCGGCGGCTGGCGGAATCGCTGGTGGCGGTGGCCAATGGCGCGGGGCTGCGCACCACTGCGCTCATCACTGACATGGATGAACCGCTGGCCAGTGCGGCCGGTAATGCGGTTGAGGTGCAGAACGCCGTGGACTATCTCACCGGCAAGCAGCGTGACGACCGGCTGAGCCGGGTGACCCTGGCGCTGGGGGCTGAGCTTCTGGTGGCGTCCGGTCTGCAACCCGATGCGGCAACGGCCGAGCGCCGGCTTCAGGTGACGCTCTCCTCCGGCGAGGCTGCCGAGCGCTTTCAGCACATGGTGACGCTGCTGGGCGGGCCTGCCGACTTTGTGGCGCGGGCCGAGCATTATCTTCCGGGCGCCCCCGTCATCCGCGCCGTTCATGCCGAGGGCGAAGGCACGGTGGAGCGCATCGAAACCCGCATGCTGGGTCTGGCGGTCATTGAACTGGGCGGCGGGCGGCGAGTAACGACCGATGCCATTGACCCGGCCGTGGGCCTGACGCAACTGGCCGGCAAGGGGGCCAGCGTGGACCGCGACCGCCCGCTTGCCCTTGTTCATGCGCGCGATGAGGCGGGCTTTGAGCGCGCCGCCGCCACCATCCGTGCTGCCTATCAGCTGGGGCTGGCGCCGCCGCACCAGTCGCCCCTTCTGGCGCGGGTGGGGGTGCCGTAATGAGCCGTGCCTTTCTGTTCATCCTCGACAGTTTTGGCATTGGCGGCGCGCCCGATGCGGCGGCCTTTGGCGATGAGGGTGCCAACACCCTTGGCCACATTGCCCGGCACTTTGCCGAACAGGGTCTCACGCTTCAGCTTCCGGTCATGAACGGTCTTGGCCTGGGCCGGGCCGCGGCCATGGCCTGCGGCAGCAACCCCCTGGGTGATGCGCCGCTGAGCGGCCGGTGGGGGGCGGCGGTGGAAGTGTCGAAGGGCAAGGACACCATCACCGGCCACTGGGAAATTGCCGGGGTGCCGGTGCCCTTCGCCTGGCACTATTACCCGGATCACGACCCCGCCTTTCCGCCCGATCTTCTGGAGGCGATTGTGGCCCGCGCCCAGGTGCCGGGTCTTCTGTCTCTCCGCCACGCCTCGGGCACTCAGGTTATCCAGGATTTCGGCGTGGAGCACATCCGGACCGGCAAGCCCATCATGTATACCAGTGCGGACAGCGTCATTCAGTTTGCCGCGCATGAACAGCATTTCGGCCTTGAGCGGCTCTATGCGCTGTGCCGGGTGGCGCGTGAACTGACCTATGACATCAAGGTTGGACGGATCATCGCGCGTCCCTTCATCGGTGAAAGCCCGGCGGATTTCACGCGCACCGGCAACCGCAAGGATTTCGCCATCACCCCGCCGTCACCCACCCTGCTTCAGCTGGCTTGCGATCAGGGCCGCCAGGTGATCGCGGTGGGCAAGATCGGCGACATCTATGCCCATGTTGGCACCGGCGAGGAGGTGAAGGTTCACGGCAATGCCGCCATGATGGAGAAGGTCATCAGCCTCATGCCGGATGTGGCCGACGGCGGCCTGCTGATGACCAATTTTGTCGACTTCGACACCAACCACGGCCACCGCCGCGACATCATGGGCTATGGCCGCTTGCTGGAGGCGTTTGACCGCAGTCTGCCGCGCGTGCTGGCGGCACTGCGCCCGGGTGATGTGCTGATCCTGACGGCCGATCACGGCAACGACCCGAGCTGGCGCGGCACCGACCACACGCGCGAGCAGGTGCCGGTTCTGGTGGCGGGGCCGGGCATGGTGCCCGGCAGCCTGGGCCAGCGCCACAGCTTTGCCGACATGGGCCAGAGTCTGGCCCGGCATCTGGGCCTGCCTGCGCTGACCAGCGGCACAAGCTTTTTTTAGGTTTTCTTTCTCAGAACCGCGGCCACCACATCGGCCACGCTGATGGCTCCGGCAAAGGTGTCATCCTCATGAAACAGGGCGAGCGGTGCCGTCTCGGACTGGTGCATGGCCAGCATGACGGTGCGCAAGGGCGTTCCCGGTGTGGCCCAGAACACCGGCCTTGCCTTGGGGTCCAGCGGCTTCTCGGCCTCGGCGCAGGGCACCCATTTGGCCTTCTGGCCGTCGCGTTCCACCGCTGCCACCTTGCCTTCCGCGTTGAGGCGGAAGCGTGTGGTCTTCTTCCGGTCAAGCCAGGTCCAGCCGTGGCCTGCCGGTTCCAGCTCGTGCTTGAGGCGCATGACGTTCCAGGCGGTGAGCACCGACAGCGGGTTCACGTTGGAGATGAATTCGCGCACATAGTCATTGGCCGGGCGCAGCACGATGTCCTCCGGCCTGCCGGTCTGGACAATGCGCCCCCCCTCCATGATGGAGATGTGGCTGCCCAGCTTCAGCGCCTCCTCCAGATCATGGGAGACGAAGATGATGGTCTTCTTCAGGGTCTTCTGCAGTTGCAGAAGCTCGTCCTGCAATTTGGTGCGGATCAGCGGATCGAGGGCGGAGAAGGGTTCATCCATCAGCAGGATGGGGGCCTCGGTGGCGAAGGCGCGGGCCAGCCCCACGCGCTGCTGCATGCCGCCTGACAGTTCATGGGCATATTTCTTTGACCATTGCGAAAGGCCCACCAGTTCCAGCTGCTTGTCCACCCGCACCCGGCGCTCGGCTTCCGGAACGCCTGCCAGCTCAAGCCCGAAGCCGACATTCTCGGCCACGGTGCGCCAGGGCAGCAGGGCAAACTGCTGGAACACCATGGCCACCGCATGCTGGCGGACATGGCGCAGTTCGCTCTCCGGGCAGGTCACCACATTGACCATGCGCTCGCCGTCGCGCACCAGCACCTCGCCGCGCGCCACCTTGTTGAGGCCGTTGACGGCCCGCAGCAGGGTGGACTTGCCAGAGCCGGACAGGCCCATGAGCACGCTGATCTCACCCTCATGAATGGTAAGCGAGCAATCCGCCGCGCCCAGCACCGAACCGGTGCGGTCGAGGATCTCGGCGCGCGAGGCACCGGCATCGAGCATGGCCAGGGCATCTTCGGTGGCGTCGCCGAAGATGATGTCGACATGGCGGAAATCAACGGCGGCGGTCATGACCTGGTGCTCCGCTGCGCGGCCAGCACCCGGTCCAGGATGATGGCCAGGATGACAATGGCAAGGCCCGCCTCAATGCCAAGCGGGATGTTGCGGTTGGCCAGGGCCTTGTTCACCGGATTGCCGAGGGAGGGTGCGCCGATGAGGGTGGCGAAGACCACCATGGAGAGCGACAGCATGATGCATTGGGTGAGCCCCGCCATGATGGCGGGAAGGGCGGCCGGCAGTTCCACCTTCCACAACAGCTGCCGCGGCGTGGCGCCAAAGCTTTCACCCGCCTCCAGCATGGGCTTGGGAATGGTGGTGAGGCCGAGATAGGTCATGCGCACGGGTGCCGGCATGGCGAAGATGATGGTGACGATGAGGGCGGGGGCCGCCCCCAGGCCAAAGAGAATGAGAATGGGAATGAGATAGACGAAGGTGGGCAGCGTCTGCATCAGATCGAGGGTGGGCTGGGTCACCCGCCAGACGCGCGGATTATGGGCGGCCCAGATGCCCAGCGGCACACCGATGGCCATGGACAGCACGGTGGAGGCCAGCACCAGCACCAGGGTCTGCACCGTCTGTTCCCACAGGTTCTGGTTCAGGATGAACAGCAGCCCTGCGAGAACGCCGAGGCCCAGCTTCCACGAGCGCTGATACCACCAGGCAAAACCGGCCAGCGCCAGCGCCAGAGCCACCGGCGGAAACAGCAGCAGGAGATCGGTGAGGCCCACCACCAGCCATTCCAGAACGGCCGACAGGCCGTCAAAGAACCACTGGAAATATTCAACGATCTTGTCGATGACCGCCTTGCCCATGGCGCCCACCGGGATCTTCCATTGGGTAATGGCCTGAGAAACCGGATCCATGCTCGTCCCTCCCCGCTGGCGCATCTGGCGCGCGCCCTTGGCGGCCTGCGGCGGGCCGTGCCGCCAAATGACAAGGCCCGGAAGCGAACCTCCGGGCCTTCTGATCCTACTTGCCGAGCGCCTTGGCCACCGCCGCCGCCGCATCGCCACCGTCGAAGGTGGTGACACCGGCAAGCCACGGCGTCACCCGGTCGGCATTGGCCTTCAGCCAGTCGGCCGCCACCGCCTTGGGGTCGGCGCTCTTGTTCAGGATCGGGTCCATCATGGCCCCTTCCATGGCAAGGTCGAATTTCAGATTGCCGATGAACTTGCCGACGTTGGGGCATTCACCGGTGTAGCCCTGGCGCACCACGGTGGCCACGGTGGCGGGGCCGAAGCCATAGTCCACCACGCCATCGAGATAATGCAGCTTCATGGCACCCATGACCGGGTGCGGCGCCCAGCCGAGGAAGAGAATCCACTCATTCTTCTTCATCGCCTTTTCGGCTTCGGTGAGCATGCCCGCTTCCGAGCTTTCCACCACGCTCCAGCCCTTCAGATTGTTCTTGGCGTCGTCGATGATGGTCTGGATGATGCGGTTGCCGTCATTGCCGGCCTCGATGCCATAGAACTTGCCGTCGAACTTGTCCTTGCTGGCAGCCAGATCGGCGATGGACTTGATGCCGGCGTCGGCCACATATTGCGGCACCACAATGCCATAGCCCGCACCGTCGAGGTTGGTAGCCAGTTCTTCCACCGACTTGTCTTCCAGATAGGGCTTGATGTCGGCGTTCATGGACGGCTTCCAGTAGCCGAGGAAAACGTCGATGTCCTTGTTCTTGAGCGAGGCATAGGTGACGGGCACCGACAGGGTCTTGACATCGGCCTTGTAGCCCAGGGCCTCCAGCAGCACGCTGGCCACGCCGGTCGTCACCTGAATGTCAGTCCAGCCGACATCGGCAAAGCGCACCGTCTGGCACGAGGCGGCATCACCCGCCTGGGCGGCACCGGCCAGGCCCAGAACCGAGGCGCCAAGCGCCAGAGACATCACAAATTTCTTCATCGCAGCCTTCTCCCTGTTATCACAACCATTGCCGGCCGGAAGCTGTGGCACCCCGACCGTGCATGGATTGGCACCAAGCTAACCTGCTTTTGCGCGGAACCGTCAAGGGGCTTATTGTCAGGCCCATGCCGCGTTGTTTCAGGGAAAGGTCGCAAACATGACAAAGGTGAAATGGGGCATTCTCTCCACCGCGAAAATCGCCACCGACAAGGTCATTCCCGCATTGCAAAAATGCCCGGACATCGAGGTTGCCGCCATTGCCTCGCGCAGCCCGGCGCGGGCGAAGAAGGCCGCTGCCGCACTGGGCATTGGGCGCGCCCATGGTTCCTATGAGGCGCTCATCGCCGATCCCGACATTGAGGTGATCTATAACCCGCTGCCCAACCATCTGCATGTGCCGCTGACGCTGGCCGCCGCGCGGGCGGGCAAGCATGTGCTGTGTGAAAAGCCCATGGCCATGACGGCGGCGGAAGCCAGTGTGCTGCGCAAGGCGCCGCGCGGTGTGCTCATTGCCGAAGCCTTCATGATCCGCCATGCGCCGCAGTGGCTTGGGGTGAAGCGGCTGCTGAAGGCCCGCACCATCGGTGAGGTGAAAATTGTCCAGGTCCATTTTTCCTATTTCAACCGCGACCCCAGGGATGTGCGCAATCAGGCGAAGATCGGCGGCGGCGGCCTGCTCGACATCGGCTGCTATGCCATGACGGCGGCGCGTTTCGTGTTCGGGGCGGAACCGGAGCGCGTGGCCGCCATGATGGAGCGCGACCCCGCCTTCAAAACCGACCGGGTGCTGAGTGCCCTGGCCGACTTCGGCAAGGGCCGGCACTTGTCCTTTGCCATTTCCACCCAGTTGGCCCAGAGCCAGCGCGTTGCCATCATCGGCAGCAAGGGCCGCATTGATGTGGAGGTTCCGTTCAATCCCCCGGTTGACCGGCCGACCCGGATTTTCATTCAGGGCATGACGCTCAATGAGGGGGAGTGGCGCTCCTTTCCGCCGAGCGATCAATATCAATTGCAGGGCGAGGCCTTTTCGCGCGCCGTGCGCAAGGAGGAGAAGCTTTCCTTTGGCGTCGACAATGCCATTGCCAACATGGCGGCCCTTGATGCCGTGGCGCGCGCCGGCAGAAGCGGCAAGTGGGAGAAGGTGAAGCGCGTCTGATCAGTAGAGGCCGTTGGAGGCTGGCGGTACCGCTTGCTGACGCGGCGGCACCGGGTCCATGGCCTCATCGCTGCCGAACAGG
>ERZ1645187.438-NODE-438-length-40693-cov-10.115114_pt1 | contig 40693 bp, 41 predicted proteins | sample MGYA00575352_ERZ1645187 | MGnify/ENA primary metagenome ERZ1645187 (study PRJEB40837, sample SAMN11349314) | freshwater sediment metagenome | isolation source: river sediment | host: Sediment | place: India: Wazaribad , New Delhi | collected 2017-02-21 ... | reverse complement strand
ACCGCCCTGTTTGGCGGGGCGCCGGCGTCAAGTCTTGCGGATGACGAACGCGCCGCCTGCGATGCGGTTGGCGTGCCGGTCTGCACGATGGCCGATCTACAGCCGTTCCAGTAGCTGGATCGCGGCGCGTTCGCCGGATTCCATCGCCCCTTCCATCCCGCGCGACAGGGCGGCGGTATGTTCCCCGGCGAACGCGATGCGGCCTACCGGTTCGTCGAATGCCGCGGCCATGCCGGTGGCGATCTGGCCCGGTTGCCAGCAGGTATAGGCCCCGCCGGCGAAGGGATCGTCCTGCCAGTTGACATGGCGCACCGCGCGCAGCTTGCCGGCGGCGGCAGGGCGCATGCGCTCTATGCTGGACTGGACTTGGGCGACGGCCTGTTCGGCGGGCATGCGGCTGAGCAGATCGGCCCGGAAGCCGTTGACATAGGCCATCAGCACCGTCGAGCCGCCCGGATCGCCGAGCGGAAGCAGCCGTCCGGCGCTGGTGTCTGTCCACAGCGCGGCGGGCAGGCCATCGGCCTCCCAGAACGGTTCGGCAATCTCGAAGAACACCTGGAACGTGCGGTTATAGCCGATGCCGTCAACCGCGGCCTGCTGGGGCAGGGGAAGGGCAGGGGCAAAGACGATCGTGCGGGCGGCCGATGCGGGCAGGGTGCAGAGCAGCCAGCGCGCCCGGTGCACGGTGCCGTCAAGCGTCACCGCCTCCACCCCCGATGCGTCGGTGCGCACGCCGATCACGTGCTGGTTGAGGCGCACCTCGTTCTTGAGGGCGGCGGCCATGGCCTGCGGGATGCGCATGTTGCCGCCGACCGCCTGGAACGTCCGGGTGCCGCTGCCGGCCATGACGCGGAAGTTTTCCGCGATGTGCCACATCATCAGCACCGACAGGTCGCTGGCCGAATTGCCGTATCCGGGGTTGGTTGCAAAGGCGAGGGCGAGCTGCTGCGCGGTCCAGCCCTGCGCGGTCAGATAGCTGGCGACCGAGATGTCCTGCGCGAACAGCGCGGGATTGCGCCAGTCGCCCACGGACTGGAATCCGGCCGGCAGGGATCGCAGCGCGGCCGACCCGACCGCATAGGGCGGGACCGCCTTGAACGGGCCGTCAGGAAACGGGTTGAGCGGCGATGCCGCCCAGTCAGCCGCGCGGATCGTCTGCCCTTCAAGGTGGATCGCCATCGGGCCGTTAAGCGGGGTGATCGGCTTCAGCGCCACGTTCAACTGCTGGGCGCGGTCCATCAGGCGGGCATAGCCCGGCGCGATCACCGCGCCGCCGGCATCCGGCTGCCCGGCTACGTCCTCAAGCGAAAAGACGCGCCCGCCAACCCGCGACCGCCCTTCCAGCACGGTGACGCGAAAGCCCTGCTCTTCGAGCAGCAGCGCGGCGTTCAGGCCCGACAGGCCCGCGCCGAGGACGAGAACGTCGGTCGGTGCGGGCGCGGCCACGCGGGAGCGGCCGGTCGCGCCATGGGCCACCGCCGGGACAAGCGCGGCGGCCAGCCCGCCGTGAAGGATCGAACGGCGCGTGAAGTTGCGCGATGCGGCCTTGCTCGATCCTTCCGGCATTCGATCTCTCCCGATGGTCCGGTTTGCGGCGCTTAGCGGGTTTCGTTGCGCAGCCAGGCGATCAGCGCGCGGCGCTGGGCGGCATCGGGGATGCCGGCAAAGGCCATGCGGTTGCCGGGCACGGTGCGGGCGGGGTTGGTGAGCCACGCGTCGAGCGTCCGGTCATTCCAGATGATGCCCGAATTCTTCAGTGCCGGCGAATAGTTGAAGTTCGGCCGGTGCGCGCCGGCCTTGCTGCCGAAAACCTTGTTGAGGTTGGGACCGACCTTGTCGGGTTCGCTGGCCTTGGTGGTGTGGCAGGCGCGGCATTGCAGCCATGCGCGCGGCGGCGCGGACTGCGGGCGGGCGCTCTGCGCCTGGGCGGCGCTGCTGACGGCAAGGGCGGCGAGGGCAGCAAGGGCAACAGCGGTTTTCTTCATGTTCCTGAGCACTTCATTCCAGTGTGATGTGTGAAAGAGCCCGCCATCGCGTCGTGCAGCCGGCAGGGGCAGCGCCTCATCCGTAATGAAACACGGCCGGGAGCACTGCAAGGCGCTCCCGGCCGGTTTCAGTTTCTTACGTCAGAATGTCTGCGTGACGGTCAGACCATATTCGGGCTTGCGCGGCGGCGTGATGGCGAACGCGCGGTTGGTATCGCCCGTCGGTGCGCGGGCCACGCCAGCGCCGCTATCCACGTAACGCAGGATCCCGACCGGGGTCTTGTCGTCAAACAGGTTGCGGGCAAACGCGGTGATCCGCAGGCCGCCGTCCGTCTCGATACCCGCCTGAAGGTTGACCCGCGTCGAATTGCCGGTGTTGATCAGGTTGAGGATGTCCGAGAACTTGCTGCGGTAGACGGCATCGACGCCACCGAACATATTGATCGTATCGCCGAGCGGCAGTTCCGTGCGCAGCCCCACCGCACCCATGTGCTTGGAGACGAGCGGCGGCGTGTTGCCGGCGATCGACGCCGCATCGCGGCAGCCGGGCAGGTCGAGGTTGGTGCTGCGGCCGGTCTTGCACGCCGTTCCCAGCAGGATCAGCGCCTTGTCCGCTTCGATGCCGCGGCGGATTTCCGCGTCGAGGTAGGTGTAGTTGAACTGCAGGCGCAGCGCACGACCCACGATCGGCAGGGCGCCGTCGATTTCGATGCCGCGGATGCGCGTGCTGCCGATGTTGGCACGGTAGCTGTTGATCGCGGTGGCCGTGGCATAGGTGTTGGTCAGCACCTGGTTGCGATAATCCTGCCAGAACATCGCAAGGTTCAGATAGCTGAAGCCCCAGCGCGTGGTCTTCATGCCGACTTCGTAGTTGGTCAGGCCTTCTTCGGCATACGTCGATTGCGGCGCGGTGACCGGGTTGAAGCCGCCCGGCGCGTTGCCCTTGGCGTACTGCGCATAGAACGACAGGTCGCTGGTCGGACGCCAGTTCAGCGTGAAGCGCGGCAGGGTGGCCTTGAAGGTCGCCCGGCGTTCACCGGCAACGCCGACAACCTGCGCGGCGTTCGGGTTGCTGAGCGCGGCAAGGTAGGCGGCGCTGAACACGTCGCTGGCCAGATAGGTCGGCGTGGTGTTGCGCACCTTGTCGATCTGGTGGCGCAGTTCGGCCCCGATGGTGACCGTATCGGTGATGTCGAAATCGACGCCGCCGAACACGGCCTGGTTCTTGACCGTCACGGTGTCGGCCAGAACGTCCAGACCCAGTTCGCTGGCTTCGAGCCATTCGGTCAGCGCGCGCTTCTCGTCATGGCTTGCGAACGCGCCAAGGCGCCAGCGCAGGCGTTCGTCCGAAGGCGAGGACAGGCGCAGTTCGTAGGTCTGCGTCTTGCGACGGGTGCCATCGGTGGTGTTGAACGCCGACTGCGAGCAGAGGCGGTTCGGAATGGTCGTGACAAAGGCGCAGGTCGCGGCCGAGCCAAGGATGAAGAAGTCGCGCGAGTCATAGCTCTGGTCGGTGCCGACGACTTCTTCAAGATCGGAATAGCCCGCCTGGAAGGCGAGGACATAGCCCGAATCCTGAATGTCCCAGGTGATATCGCCGATGAAGCGATCCGCGTTGCGGTAGATGCCGGGATACTGCAGCTTGTTGGAATTGATGCCATACGAAGCCGGCAGCGAAACCGTGCCGCAGTAGTAGGGACGGGTGGTCAGGTAGCAGTTGTTGGCCGAAGCTGGCTGCAGGCCGATGGCATACATGCCGTCCTTGTCGCGCTGGTGAAGCCACCGCACGTTGGCGCTGATGCCGTCAGCCGGGTCAAGGAAGACGCCGCCGGTCAGCTGGACGGTGTTCTGGTCGCCCAGACGTTCGCCCGGCATCGCCTTGTTGGCGAACTGGCCGGTGATGTCGTAATACTTGGCGCCGAACTGCACGCCGATGCCGCTGGCGACCGGCAGCGAGACGAAGCCGCTGACTTCGCGGCGCTGGTCGCTGCCCAGCGTGGCGCTGACCTTGCCTTCGACGGTGTCGCCGGGGCGCTTCAGGATCACGTTGATCGCGCCCGACAGGGTGCCACGACCGAACACGGCCGATTGCGGGCCCTTGATGACTTCGATCTGCTGGACGGCAGCAAGATCAAGCGACGAGAAATCGCCCAGATAAGGCGCGCCATTCAGGAAAATGCCGACCTTCCCATCGGCCTGAATGATGTTCGATGCGCCGCGGATGATCGGACGGTCGAAACCGCGGCCGAACGACTGCTGCATCTGGAAACCCGGCGTGAAGTCCGCGATGTCGGCGATGCCGGTGGTCAGCTTGTCCTGAATCGACGCTTCGGAAAACGCGCTGATCGCGATCGGCACTTCCAGCGCCGTTTCGTTCTGCTTGCGGGCAGTAACGACGATGGCGTCGGCGCTTTCTTCCTTTTCGCTTGCCGCCTGTTCGGCCGCCGCATGGGCAACGACCGGCATGCCGGCTGCCAGCGCGGTGCTGGCGATCAGAAGGCGGCACGACTGCCAGGACTTGGAATGCTTGTTCATATTACCCCTCGGTTTTCCCCACTCATTCGCCCTCATAGTTGGAGAAGTCAGGGAAAGTTGTCCAGACAAATATTTTGCAGTTTTGTTGCAGGCGATAAAAAAGGGCGCGGAAACCCGCGCCCTTCCTTCATTTGTGCAAGCTGTTTCAGCGGCTTGACGTCAGAACGGTTTGACCGAACCCAGGAAGCAGACCGACGAAATCGTGATCCAGTAGATGTAGGCGGCGATGCGCGCCTGACCGATTTCGCGTTCGAGCGCGGCTTCCTGCGCCGGATCGTCACGCTCTGCCAGAATGCGGAAGCGCATGGTCCAGCGACGCATGACAACGCGCAGGAACAGACCGATAATCAGCGCGAAGGCATAGAGCGCCATCTTCGACGGATACCAGTAGGTGCCTTCGCCAACCACGATCGGACCACTGCCGGAAAACGCCATGGCGGCCACGGCGAACAGCGCCACGATCAGCGGATAGCGCAGCAGTTCCTCGGTCTTGGTCACGGCGATGCCAAGGTTGGTTTCGCGGGTGATGAACGCGGTCCAGGTCATGCCCAGCCACACGATGAAGAACAGCCACATCCACCATACGCCGGTGCCTTCCAGCATGGGCACGAATCCGTAGATCTTGCCCATGTGCAGGCCCAGCGGCAGCAGCAGCACGATCCCGGTGCGCGCCAGGATGTCGATCCGGTACGCCGTTTCCATGTGCCGCTTGCGTTCCGGCAGGGAGAGCTTGCGGTTGGTAACGTGATAGCTGGTCTGGAAAACGCCCCATTCGCCGCCCAACCAGTAAACCATGGCAATGATATGAACCCACCGAACGATGGCGAGTTCGTGTGTCATCAGGAATTCCATTCCCGTCCCCCTTCGAAAAATGCAGCCCATGCAGAATTTGTCTGGACAAATTATCCTTAAGCGCAAAATGTACCGGTCGCAACACAAAGGAAGCAGGTTGATGAAGCATCGTCTGATTGAAGGCCGTCTCGCCTACACCTCTACCAAGCCCGGCAAGGAAGGGCAGTCGCGGGGTTTCGAGACGTTCATGTTCACCCGTCACTCCGATGGCAAGGTCACGCTGCGCGCCCACTGCGAGATCGACGAACCCGATCCCACCGTGATGCGCGACATCATCTACTCGATCGATGAAAACGGCCAGCCGATGGACGTCCATGTCCGCCTGACGGTTGGCGACGCCTTCATGGGCAGCGGTTGGCTGCGCTTCGACGGCGAAACCATCGAATGCGAAAGCTATGGCCCGTCGATCGGTCGCCTGTCGCAGCAGGTCAAGGCGCAGCTGCCGGTGGATGGCTTCGGGACTCACCCGATCGTGGCTGACGGCTATCTCCTGTCCACCAAGAAGTGGGACAAGGAAGGCCAGCGGCAGACGTTCAATGTCTATCTGCCTTCGCCCGACCATCGCGGCGCAACCCCGCCGCAGATCGCCCACGTGCGCATCGACGCGGTGTTCGTCGGCCGCGAGGAAGTGACCGTGGCGGCCGGCACCTTCGCCGCGCGCCACTTCCAGTTCATCGACGATGGCACCAGCGGCCTTGCCGGCGAACACCCGCCCTACGATCTGTGGATCACCGACGATGAAGACGGCATCTTCCTGAAGGGCGGCGTCGGCGGCTACATGATGACCTGGTACGAACTGGTCGAACTGAAGCGCTAAACCGTTACCACGACCTTGCCCATGTGCCCGCCTCGATCGAGGTGGGCACATGCCTGGTCCGCCTCTGCGAAGGCAAAGGTCCGGTCGACCAGCGGCGTGATTGCGTTGGCGGCCACGATATCGACCAGATCGGCCAGCATGGCGCGGCTGCCGGACGTGATGCCCTTCAGCGTCAGGTTCTTGCCGATCATGCCGAACATGTTGGGCGCATGGCCCGGCGCGCCGGAAAGCCCGCCGATCAGCGCGATGCGGCCATTGGGCGCGGCCACGGCCAGCGTCTGCTCGATTTCGCCCAGCCCGATGGTGTCGATCACGATGTCTGCACCCCGGCCGCCGGTCTGTTCCAGCAGGGCCGCGGCCCAATCCGGCCGGGTGCGATAGTTCACCACGAAATCCGCGCCCAGCGCGCGGCAGCGATCCAGCTTGTCATCGCTTGACGATGTGATCGCCACTTGTGCGCCAAGCGCCTTTGCGATGTGCAGCGCCATGATGGCAACGCCGCCAGTGCCGGGGGCCAGCACCAGATCACCGGGTTTTGCCACGCCGAATTCGACCAGTCCGTGCCATGCGGTCGTGCCGGCGGCGGCCAGAGTCACTGCAACCTCGTCGGTCACGGCTGCGGGCAGGGCGATCAGCGATGCGGTCGGCAGGCAGATGTATTCGGCCAGCCAGCCATCGCGGCTGATGCCCACGTCCTGCGCGAAGATCGCGGGCGTGAACGGCCCGTCGATCCAGCCGGCGAAGTGGGGTGCGATCACCAGCTGGCCGGGGGCAAGGCCATGATTGTCGCCCTCGATGGCAACGATCGTGCCGACCCCGTCCGACAGCAGGATGCGGTCTTCCGGCTTGCGCGGGCCATAGGTTCCGCGCAGCGCCTGCAGATCGCGGTTGTTGAGCGCGGCGGCATGGACGCGCACCAGCGTTTCCCCGGCCTTGGGCTGCGGCGTCGGCAGGTCTGCGAGACGAAGCGATTCCAGCCCCGTCTGATCGCCGAGAACCCAGGCCTTCATGCGCCGTTTCCTTCTCCGTAGGCGGCCAGCGGCAAGGGCGTGCCGCGCTGGCGAATGATCGCCTGCCGCCGGAAAAAGCGCAGCAGGCCGCTGTCGCCCATGCGGCTCGGCCCCATGCCGGACAGGCCGAAGCTGGATTTTTCGGTTTCCCAGACGATTGCGGTCAGCGACCCGTCGTTGAGCGATACGCCGCCCACGTCGAGGCGCCGGCCGACCGCTTCTGCTTCGTCCAGCGACCCGGCATAGACCGCGCCCGAAAGGCCGAATTCGCTGTCGTTCGCCTGCACAACCGCTTCGTCCACCGTATCGAAGATCACCACCGGCAGGACCGGGCCGAAGCTCTCTTCGCGCATCACGGCCATATCCGGCGTGACATCGACGATCACCGTCGGGCGCAGGTACTTGCCGCCGCCCAGCGTTTCCACCGTGCCGCCGGTCAGCACGCGCGCGCCCGCCGCGACCGCCTGATCGATGTGGCCCTGCACGATTTCCGCCTGCCGCGAGAAGATGAACGGCCCGATATCGCCCCGGTTGATGTCGGGGTAATTGAGCTGGACCTTGGCCGCTTCCTCTACCAGCGCCTCGATGAAGGGGGCGGCGATGGCGCGGGCCACGTAGATCCGTTCGATCGACTGGCAGGCCTGGCCGGTGTTGACCACCGACGCGCGCAGCGCGGTGCGGGCGGCGGCCTGCGGATCGGCGCTGGCCAGGACGATGAAGGGATCCTTGCCGCCCAGTTCAAGGCTGGCCGGAATGAACGCGCGCGCCGCCGCTTCGCCGACTTTGCGCCCGGTCGGGACCGATCCGGTGAAGGCCACGTAATCGACCAGCGGCACCAGCGCCTGCCCGGTCGCGCCGTCGCCTTCGACCAGCGCCAGCACGTCCTGCAGTTCGGGAACTTCGCCCAGTGCGTCCATCAGCGGCCGGATGAAGCGCGGCGTGACTTCCGATGGCTTCACCAGCACGGCGCAGCCCGCCATCAGCGCCGGGATCGCGTCGATCAGCGCAAGGATCAGCGGGAAGTTCCACGGCGATATCACGCCCACCAGCGGATAAGGCACCAGCCGCAGATCGGTGTCGATCGTGGGGTGGCTGGTCTGGAATCCGGTCACGGCGCTGCGTGCGATGATGGCCGGGGCGCTGCCGGCCCAGCGGGCCAGCAGGTGCGGGATGGTATCGGCTTCGGTGCGCGAAATGCCGGCGCGGCCGGTATCCGCCGTCAGCGCGGCGACGAGCGGTTCGCGGTGCTGGCGGATGGCCTGCGCGAAGCGGTTCAGGATTTCGCCGCGTTCCTCCGGCGTGCGCGCGGCCCACGCCGGCTGCGCTGCGCGCATCCGTGCCGCCAGATCGGCAAGCTGCTCTGCCGAAAGCGGGGTTATCGTATAGTCGGCGGCACCCGTGCGCGGGTTCACGACATCCAGTTGCGCGGTCATTGTTGTGCTTTCCATGCGTCGAGAATCTCTGCCCCGGTGGCGAACCCTGCGCCGGCAAGCCCGGCGAGGCGTTCGACCAGCCGCTCGAACGCGTCGATGCGATAGGGCAGGCCCATGATGTAGGGGGTCAGGTGCAGCGGCAGCATCCGGCCACCGCCACTCGCAGCTTCGGCCAGCAGCCACGCCGCCGCGTCTTCCATCTGCTGTGCGTAACTGTCGACCGACTGCTGCTGAACGTTGATGATCTGCCGGTCCGACAGTTCGTGGTTGAGCGGGATGTTGACGATCGCGCCAGCCGGCGTGGTGAAGGTGACCGGCAGTTCGTCGTTCACCCAGTCGCACATGTATTCCACGCCCGCTTCGACCAGCAGTTGCGGCGTGTTGAAGCTTTGCGATCGCGCGATCGAATGCCAGCCGCGCGGGCGCGTGCCGGTGACGCGTTCGAGCGTGTCCAGCGCTTCGCCGATCAGTGCGGCTTCCGCATCGCGCGGCAGGCCGCTGGCGATGGTGCCGTTCATGTCGGTCGAATGGGCGATGATCTCGTGCCCGCCGGCCAGAATGTCCTCGACCAGTTCGGGATAGCGCGCCGCGATTGCCGCGTTGCAGGCCACCGAAACGCGCGCGCCGACCTTTTCGAACGCGTCGAGCAGGCGATAGATGCCGATGCGGGTGCCATATTCGCGCGCGGTGTAGTGGCGATAATCGGGATAGGCGGTCTGCATGTGGCCCGGTGCGCGAAACGGCGTGTCGCTTGGCACCATCGGGAAATATTCAAGGCTGATGACCGGCCAGATCTGCAATGCCCGCGCGCCCGGCCACTGCACCGGGGGGCGCTGCGGAAAGGCGGAATAGGGATAGAGGTCGTGGTCCATGCCCCGGCGGCGCATGGGATATTCGAGATATGCAGGATCCAGCGTCATGCTGCGCCTCCGGTCTGCGCGCGGTAACTGTCGACGATTTCGCCGGCGCGGGCGATCCATGCCCGACCATCGGCGGCGATGTGCCGCAGCACTTCCTCGAACGGGCCGATGCGGTGGGGCTGGCCGATCAGGTAGCTGTGCAGCGGAATGCACATCACCGTGCCCGACTTTTCACCTTCGGCGGCAAGGCGTTCGAACTGCCGGATCAGCGCATCGGCATAGTCCCGCGGGCTCATGTTGTAGATGAAGAAGCCGTAATGGTCGTTGACTTCGAGGCTGTAGGGGATGGCGGTCAGCCGCCCGGATGCCACGCGAATGTCGGTCGGCTGATCGTCGTGATACAGGTCGCAGGTGTAATCCAGCCCGTATTCGGTGATCAGGTCCAGCGTGCGCGGCGTGTGAGTCAGGGCAGGGGCCAGCCAGCCCCGGATGCGCTGCCCGGTGGCGCGCTGCACGGTGGCGATGCTGTCCTCGATGATGGCGCGTTCCTGCGCTTCGTCCATGCCGTAGGAATAGCGGGTGTTGTAGATGCCGTGGCTGAAGAATTCCCAGCCGCGCTTTGCCGCATCATCCACCACTTCGGGAATGTGATCGCACAGCGCGACAGACAGGCTGACCGATCCGGGGAAGCCGTGCTTGCTCATCACATCGGCCATGCGCCAGTGCGACACGCGGTTGGCGTGATCGCGGTGGCTGTATCCCACCACGTCCGGGTGGGGCTTGGTCCAGCTCTTGCGATGGGGGTTGGCGGGCGGATCAAGCTCGTAGAACTCGAGATTGGGCGCCACCCACACGGCACAGGTCTTGCCGCCCGGCCATTCGAGTTTCGGCCGCCCGCGCCAGCGCGAATAGCCGTAGAGCTTCGGATCGGATGCCATCGCGTCGGTCATCAGCGCGCCTCCAGCCAGTCGATAACGGCCTGCACCGGTTCGACATCGGCATACTTGAGCTGAAGATCGGTCAGGTTGGCGAAGTGATAGCTTTCGTGCTTGTCCGCCGTCGTCTCGATAGGAACGATGGTGCGATAGCCGTGGCTCAGCGCGTCGACGGCGGTTGCGCGCACGCAGCCCGATGTGCTGCCGCCGGTCACCACCACGGTATCGACCTTGTGCCAGACCAGATAGCTGGCCAGCGGCGTTTCGAAAAAGGCGCTGGGCATGCGCTTGGTATATTGCAGGTCGTCCGGGCCGGGCTCTGCGCGCGGGTCAAGCAGGTGGCGCTCCGAATCGTACTTGATGTTCTGGAGCGAATCCTCGGTGTCGGTGCGCGTACCCCAGACCCCCGCATCGCCGGCATCGGCCTTGTAGGCGACGCGGCTCCAGATCACCGGCATGCCCTTGGCGCGCGCCAGCGCGGAAATGCGGTTGATATAGGCGATCTGGTCCGGATCGGTTTCATAGGCCGTGCGGAACATGTCGGTCCGGGTATAGGCCTGTTGAACGTCCACGTTCACGATCGCCAGCTTTTCCCCGAAGCCGAATTTCCGGCGGGCCGGGTTGCTGATAACTTCTTCGAAAATCTCCCGCGCGGTGCGGTTGTCACGGATCATTCGGGTGCCGACAAGGGACATTGGCAGGGCTCCTAAACTCTTGCTTGCATCCATTCTGGCCAAGCGGTAACGGGATGTCGAGCAAAAATGTCCGGACAAATTATGACCCATCCGATCACACGCCATTTCATTGACATAGCCTCGGAAACGGGCACGCGCCGGGTCCATTACCGCAAGTGCGGCAATGGCGGGCCGACCATCCTGATGGTGCATCAAAGCCCGCGCTCATCGGGTGAGTACGAGCCGCTGATGCAGCAGTGGGCGCAGCATTTCACCTGCATCGCGCCCGATACTCCGGGCTTCGGCCAATCCGATCGGCTGCACCCCGAAAATCCGGGCATCAACGACTATGCCGATGCCATCGTCGAATTCGTCGACGCGATGGGGCTGGCGGGCACGGTGGCCTATGGGTTCCATTCGGGCGGCATCATCCTTGTCACCGCGCTGCGCCGCCATCCGGATCGGTTCCGCGCGCTGGCGATTGGCGGCTATGCGATCTGGACGCCGGAAGAAGTGTCGCTGTTCGGCCGCAACTACCTGCCGCATTTCCTGCCGTCCGCCTATGGCGAACACCTGACCTGGCTGTGGAACCGCATGCTGGAACAGACCTGGTTCTTCCCGTGGTTCGATACCCGCAACCAGACCCGCATGTCGGTTGCCCATGCCGATCCGCAGCGCGTCCACGGTTCGGTGATGGACATGCTGGCCGCGGGCAATGCCTATCGCGACGGGTATGGCGCGGTCATCAATGCCCCGCGCGACATCCCTTCGGGCGATGCCGCCGTGCCGCCGTGCCTGATTACCGCTTATAACGGCGATCCTTTGCAGGCGCATATCGACCGGCTGGGCGAACTTCCGGCCAACTGGGAAGCCCGCAAGGTTGCAACCCCCGCCGATCACCAGGCGGTGAGCGCGGAATTCCTGCTGGCGCAGGGCGGGGTTTCGGTGGAACGCCTGCCCGAAACTGACAAGGCGGGCTTCCTTCCCATTCGTACCGAGCATTTCGACGGCCTGATTCACTGGACCGGCACGCGCGGTTCCGCGCGGCTGGTGGTGCATGGGCCGGCCCGGTCCAGCGCGCAGGCCGATCATGCCGGCGCCGTTGCGATCGACTTGCCGGGCCATGGCCTTTCGGATGGCTGGATCGGCGCTGCGCCGACCGACTGGGCGGCATGGCAGGGCGTGATCGAAGCCGCCGCGGCGGCGCTCGGTGCGGACGATATCGTTTACGAAGCTCTGCCCGCCGGCGATCCGGACCTGCTCTATCCCGATCTCACGCCCGATCGCCATGGTTCCTACCTGACCCGCGCGTGGAACATCGTGCGCGCCGAACGCTTCTTCGCGCCCTGGTACGAAGCGGCGGCGGCCAATGCGATCCCCTTCGAGGAGGACGCCGTCACTCCCGAAGCGCTGGCCATCGCCCATCTTGATCGTCTTCGCGGCGTGGCCGCCCATTCGTGCCACGTGGCCCGTCAGGCCGCCGGTCTCGCCTGAGAAATCGCGTCTAACAAGGAGTTTCTGGTAAATGGAAAGTTCGGTCGACATTCGCGTCGCCATGCCGCTGCTGGCCCGCCACGAAGGCGTGTGGGACGGCGTGTACAGCTACTTCAACGATCGCAACGAAAAGATCGATGAACACGCCAGCCGGCTGATCTGCCGCTTTCCCGATGGCGGGGCGTTCCCCTACCACCAGACCAACCACTACACCTGGGCCGACGGTCGCAAGGAATCGCGCGATTTCCCCGCGCTCTACCGCGATGGCCGAGTGTGGTGGGACAATGACCTCATCAAGGGCTGGGCCGCCGAGGTTCCGCTCGATGAATACAACCGCACCGTCATGCTCTACTGGCAGCGCACGGGCGATCCTTCGCTCTACCTTTATGAACAGATCCAGATTTCGGACGATGGCCTCAACCGCTGCCGTACCTGGCACTGGATCCGCAACGGCAAGCTGGAAACGCGCACCGCGATCAACGAGGTTTTCGTGACCCGCGACTGGCGCGCCATCGACGCAGAGATGGAGGCCGCCGCTGTCTGACGCGTTGACCCTGTTCGACAGGATCTGGCGGTCCCACGTCATTGCGGCGCTGCCCGGCGGGGCAGGCCTGGTGGCGATCGACCGGATCTTCCTGCACGAACGGACCGGGGCGGCCGCGCTGAACGCGCTGGCCGCTGCCGGGCGCAGTGTTGCCGATCCGGCGCGGGTGTTCGCGGTGACCGACCATATCGTCGACACCCGCCCCGGCCGGACCGACCAGACGCTGATGCCCGGTGGGCAGGCCTTCATCACCGAAACGCGCGCCGCAACGCGCGCGGCGGGGATCACGCTGTTCGACGTGAACGATCCCGATCAGGGCATCGTCCACGTGATTTCGCCGGAACTGGGCATCGTGCTTCCCGGCGCCACGCTGATCGCGCCCGACAGCCATACCTGCACGCAGGGCGCGTTCGGCGCGCTGGCGTGGGGCATCGGTTCGTCCGAGGCGGAAAACGCGATGGCCACCGGCACGCTGCGCCGGAAGAAGCCGCGCACCATGCGCGTCACGTTCACCGGCCGCCTGCCCGAAGGCGTCACGCCCAAGGACATGGCGCTGGCCCTGATCGCGCGGCACGGCGCGGGTGGCGGGGCTGGCCATGCGGTTGAATTCGCGGGCGATGCGGTGCGCGCGCTCGACATGGAAGGGCGCATGACCCTGTGCAACATGGCGACCGAATTTGCCGCGATGACCGGCATGATCGCGCCCGATGACAAGACTTTCGCGTGGCTTGAAGGGCGCCGTTATGCGCCGCAGGGCGCCGATTGGGACGCCGCGCTGGCGCATTGGCGCACGCTTGCCAGCGATCCGGACGCGGTGTTCGACCGGGAAATCGTGATTGATGCGGCAACGCTGGCCCCGATGATAAGCTGGGGAACCAGCCCGGAACACGCGGTAGCAATCGATGGCCATGTGCCGGCCGATGCCGAAGCGCGCGTGCTGTCCTATATCGACCTTGCCGCTGGCGCGCCGGTTGCCGGAACGCCCATTGACGCCGCCTTCATCGGCAGCTGCACCAACAGCCGCCTGTCCGACCTGCGGCAGGCCGCTGCCATTCTCAAGGGCAAGCGGGTGGCCGATGGCGTCAAGGCAATCTGCGTTCCCGGCTCTTCCCGCGTCAAGCGTGAGGCCGAGGCCGAAGGACTCGACCGCATCTTCACCGATGCCGGGTTCGAATGGCGCGAAAGCGGCTGTTCGATGTGCTTCTTTGCCGGCGGCGAAAGTTTCGGCCCAGGCGCACGCGTGGCGTCCACCACCAACCGCAATTTCGAAAGCCGTCAGGGGCCGAACGTGAAGACCCACATCGCCAGCCCGGCCACGGTTGCCGCCAGTGCGCTGGCCGGCCGCATCGCCGATCCGCGGGGGGCATGCTGATGGCCCAGCCATTCCACGAACTGCAATCGCTGCCGCTGCCCTTGCTGCGCGACAACGTCGATACCGACCAGATCATCCCGTCGCGCGAAATGAAAAGCACCGGCAAGACCGGGCTGGCCGATGGCCTGTTCGCCGGCTGGCGCTATGTTGGCGCGTCGGGGCGTGATCCCGAGCCGGCGTTCGTGCTCAACGATCCGCGCTATCGCGACAGCCATGTCATTCTGGCGGGCCGCAACTTCGGCTGCGGATCGAGCCGCGAACACGCCGTCTGGGCGCTGGCCGAATATGGCTTCCGCGCGATCATCGCGGAAAGTTTCGCGCCGATCTTCGCCGGCAACTGCGTGCGCAACGGCATCGTCCCGATCGTGCTGGACAAGGCCGCCATTGCCCACATCGCCGCTGGCGAAGCGCCCGTCACCATCCGGCTGGACGAGCAGGATGTCACCGCCGCCGACGGGCAGCGCTGGACCTTCGCCATCGATGGCGAGGCCAAGGCCATGCTGCGCGAAGGGCTGGATGCCATCGACCTTACCCTGCTGCAATCGTCCGAGATTGCCGACTGGCAGGCGCGCGACCGTGCGGCGCGCCCCTGGATCTATCTGGAGAACCGCGCATGACCACCCATATCCGCATCAGCGAAGTCGGTCCGCGTGATGGCCTGCAAAGCATTTCGCGCGTCATGTCGACCGACGCCAAGAAGGCATGGATCGCGGCCGAAGTCGCGGCCGGCGTGACCGAAATCGAAGTGGGCAGCTTCGTGCCGCCCAGCCTTTTGCCGCAAATGGCCGATACCGCGGAAATCGTCGCTTTCGCCAAGACCCTGCCGGGCCTTGATGTGGCCGTGCTGGTGCCGAACCTCAAGGGTGCGGAACGGGCGATCGAGGCCGGCGCGCACAAGATGTCGATCCCGTTTTCGATGTCGGAAAGCCACAGCATCCGCAACGTGCGCAAGGATCACGCCGCCATGGTCGAACAGATCGCGGCAATCGCGGCGATGGTGGCGGCCTTGCCGGAAGGCCAGCGCCCGCACTTCGAAGTCGGCCTGTCCACCGCGTTCGGATGCACCATCGAAGGCCCGATCCCCGACGATCAGATCGTGCGCCTTGCCGAACAGGCGATCGCGGCGGGCGCTGCCGAAGTCTGCCTGTCCGACACCACCGGCTATGCCAATCCGGCGCAAGTCCGCCGCCTTGTCCGCAAGGTCAAGGCGGCCGTGGGCGCGGACCGGCTGAACACCCTGCACCTTCACAACACGCGCGGGCTTGGCCTCGCCAACGTGGTGGCGGGGCTGGAAGAAGGGATCACCACCTTCGATTCATCCATGGGCGGGCTGGGCGGATGCCCGTTCGCGCCGGGTGCTTCGGGCAATATCGTGTCCGAAGACCTGGTTTTCATGCTTGAGGCCATGGGCCTTCACACCGGCATCGACATCGCCCGCCTTGGCGATGTCCGCCAGATTATCGCAGACGCGCTGCCCGGCGAGCCACTTTACGGCTTCGTTCCGGATGCTGGCGTGCCGCTTGGTTTTGAAAGGGTCGCCGCATGATCGACGATGCACAGGTTCCCATGCCGCTCAAGGGCGTCCGGGTTGTCGAATTCACTCACATGGTCATGGGCCCCGCCGCCGGCGCGATGCTGGCGTCGCTTGGCGCCGATGTCGTCAGGATCGAACCGGTTGGCGGTGACAGCACGCGCCGCCTGCTGGGATCGGGCGCGGGCTATTTCCCGATGTACAACCGGCACAAGGCCTCTGTCTGCCTTGATCTCAAGAGCGAGGACGGCCTTGCCGTGGCCCGCGATCTTGCGGCCAACGCCGATGTGCTGATCGAAAACTTCCGCCCCGGCGCGCTCGACCGGCTGGGGCTGGGCTATGAAGCCCTGTCGGCAATCAATCCGGGCCTGATCTACTGCTCGGAAAAGGGCTTTCTGCCCGGCCCTTACGAGAACCGCACCGCGCTGGACGAAGTGGCGCAGATGATGGGCGGGCTGGCCTATATGACCGGGCCTCCGGGACGCCCGCTGCGCGCCGGCGCCAGCGTGATCGACGTGACGGGCGGCATGTTCGGCGTGGTGGCGATCCTTGCCGCGCTGAACGAGCGTCATTCCACCGGGCGCGGACAGATGGTGCAAAGCGCGCTGTTCGAAACCACCGTCTACCTGATTGGCCAGCACATGGCGCAAAAGGCAGTGACCGGTCGCGCCGCCGATCCGATGCCGACGCGCATTTCGGCATGGGCGATCTATGACGTTTTCGAAACGCGCGACGATCCGATCTTCATCGGCGTGGTGACCGACGCCTTGTGGGAAAAGTTCTGCAAGCTGTTCGGCCTTGACGATCTGTGGGCCGATGAAAGCATCCGGGCCAACAACGCGCGGGTGCAGGCGCGCGATCGCATCCTGCCGCGCATCCGCGTACTGATCGCCGGGTTCACCCGCGCCGAACTGATCGACCGGCTTGAGGGCAGCGGTCTGCCGTTCGCCCCGATCGCCCGACCGCAAGACATGTTCGACGATCCGCACCTCAACGCCAGCGGCGGGCTTGAACCGGTGACCTTGACCGATGGCACGCAAACCGCGCTGCCGGCGCTGCCGATCATGATGGGCGGTCGCCGTCCCGGCACGCCCAGCACCCTGCCGGAACCGGGGGCGGATACGCGCGGGATTCTGGCCGGCCTTGGCTATTCCGAAGACCGCATCGAAGCGCTGTTCGCCGGAGGGGCGGTCGGCTGAAGACGGGGTAACAGTCGCACTTCGCGCCGAGATCGGCAGACCGGCCGGACGCGAGGCAACGGGAGAATGGAAATGACGATCAGACTTGCGCGAACCGCACTGGCAAAGGCCCTTGCCTCGGTGGCGATCCTTTCACTGTCGGCGCCCGCGCTGGCAGGGGCGGGAACCGCGGCGGCTCCTGCCGCGCCGGCCACTGTCAACGCGCGGGATGCCGCGCCGCCGGAATTGCGCCTGTGGGTGGATGCGCGGGCCGGCACTGGCCAGCCGGTTCACTGGGTGGCCGAAGGCGGGGTCTATGAATACCCGTCGGGCCGCAAGTTGTTCGGCATGATCGGCTTTGACAGCAGCCGGGTGATCTGGCCGGCAAAGGCGGGCGATCCGGTGATCCACCTGACCCGCAAGACCTTCACCTATACCGATCCGGTCACGGGCGAAGTGCTGCGCGAATACAACGGCAAGCCGGTGTCGCCGATCGCCTATCCGTATCAGATGATTACCTACCGGCTCGAAAACGGCGAGATCATGGCCGATGTGGAGCAGGGGACCGGCAAGGCTGTCCAGATGATCAAGGCCCGCGATGGCATCCGCTATCGGCAGCTTGGCCGTGACACGGTGGCCTTCACCGCGTCGATCTTCCTCGATTTTCCGCTGCCTTCGGGTGCGCGTTACGACGCGTGGGAAAACTATGACTTCTTCATTCATCGCACCGGCACGGTGGACGAACCCCACCAGATGAGCTGGCAGCGTTTCGGCGCGCTGCCGGCGTGGGCCGGCGGCGGCAAGGCGATCTATCACCTCGTTTCCTGGCGGGTGGAAAGCGAAGCGGAATTTCCGGCGCGCACTCTTGAGTGGGCCAGGACCAGCATGCCGATGTGGCTGAAGCCGCCGGCCGATGTCGCCGAAGTGCGCCGCTTGCAACAGGATGCAGCCGGGGAGGGCTGGGCCAAGTAATGCGTTCCGCGCGCCCCGCGCGGAACGAAGGCATCAAACAATAACGCCGCACAACAGGCGTGGGTCAGCAACGAGAACAATCAGATGGCACTCTGGATACTCGTCTTTCATATCGCGGTTCTGGGATACTGGCTGGGGTCGGAACTGGTCATCAATTCGACCTACCGCTATGTCAGCTACAGCCGGAACATGCCGTTCGATGAACGCCAGCGGCTGATGGATCACGTCATGGTGGTGGACCAGCACGTGCGGTACGCGCTCGTCCTGCAGGCCATGCTGGGCACCATGCTGGCGGCCTCTTACGGGCTGGTGCCCGGCGGGGATACGACCGTGAAGGTTGCAGGCGTTCTCGGCGTGATCTGGCTCGGCTTTGTCGAGGCGGTTCACCGGCTGCACAAGACCTCTGCCGGGCGCGTGCTGGCCGCGATCGATCGCGGGTCGCGCTATGTGCTGATGGTGGTGCTGGCCGCACTGGCATTCGGCCTGGTCGGCGCGGAATGGGGCATGCCGCTGTGGCTGCGTCTCAAGCTGGGTCTGTTCGCCGGCGTCATGGCCTGCGGCGTGGGGATCCGCTTTGCCCTGATTGCGCATTTCCGTACCTGGGCGATCATGGCGCGTGATGGCGTGACGACCGAACGCAACGAGGTGATCGAACGCACTTATGTTCGCGCCACCTCGGTTCTTGTCCTGCTGTGGGTGTTCATCGCCGCCATCGTCGTGGTCAGCGTGGTGAAGCCCGCATGAGCCGCGAGGCGCTGTTCGCAGCGCTGCGCCAGATTTGCGGCAGCGATGCGCTGGTGCTGGATGCCGCGGCGCTCGAACAGGCCCGCCACGATGTTCACGAAAGCGGGGGCGCGCCAATCGCGGTGCTGTCGCCGCCCGATTCCGCCGCCCTTGGCCGGGCGGTGGCGGCGATCACCGGGCATGGCGTGGCCGTTGTCCCGCGTGGTGGCGGGCTGAGCTACACCGGCGGCTATGTCCTGCCTCAAGGCGGGGCGGTCCTGATCGATCTGTCGCGGATGAACCGCGTGGTGGCGATCGACGCTGACAGCATGACCGTGACGGTAGAGCCCGGCGCGACGTGGAAGGCGATCGATCAGGCACTGGCCCAACGGGGCTTGCGCCTGCCGTTTTTCGGCACCTTTTCCGGCGCCGGCGCGACCGTGGGCGGCGGCCTTTCGCATGGCGCGCTGTTCTTCGGGTCGGCGCGCCATGGCTCTGCTGCGGACATCGTTCTGTCGATGGATGTCGTGCTGGCCGATGGCCGGGTGATGCGCACCGGGCAGGGCGCGCTGAAGGCGGCCCGTCATCCCGTGTTTCGCGGGCTGGGCCCTGACCTGACCGGCCTGTTCCTGCACGATGGCGGCGCGTTCGGGATCAAGTCGCGCGCGACCTTGCGGGTCATCCCGCGCCCGCGCCATACGGGTCATGCCAGCTTCGCCTTTGCCGCCCTTGACGATGCGGTGCGCGCGTTGTGCGCCATCCAGCGCAAGGGGCTGGTCGAGGACGCTTATATAATGGACCCGGACGCGACCGATCACCTCGATATCGATCCGGCCACCGCGCTTCGTTCGGCCCGCTCGGTCGCACGCAATGCCGGCGGGCCGCTGGCCGCCCTGCGCGCGCTTTTCGTCATGGGGCGGGGCGGGCTGGGGCCGATCCCGAAGGGGCACTTTTCGCTGCATCTGGTTGCGGCCGGCAATACCGCCGGGACGGTCAGCCACGATCTGGCCTGCTGCCAGGCGATTGCCACAGGGCATGACGGACGCGAAGTTGCGCCGACCATTCCCATGGTGGCGCGGGCCGATCCCTTTCCGGGCCTTAACGGCGTGCTTGGCCCCGGCGGCGGGCGCTGGGCCGCGCTCAACGCCAAGGTCGCGCTGGGCGAGGCGACAGGCCTTGTCGCCGCGTTCGAGGCGATGATCGCCGGCATGGCCGAAGAGATGGCCGAAGCGGGCGTGCGCGTGACCCGGCTCGCCTCGGCGCTGGCATCGCCCAGTTTCAGCTTCGAAGCCGTGTTCCACTGGCGCGACGCGTGGCTGCCGCTGCACCGGACCGCGCCCGATGCGGCCTATCGCGCCACGTTGCAGGAACCCGCGCCCGATCCGGCCGCCTTCGCGCTGGTCAACCGGTTGCGGGCGATGACCGTGGCGCTGTTCCGGGATCTGGGCGCGGCTTCCAACCAGATCGGGCGGACCTACCCTTTCCTGACCGCCCTGCGCGAAGAGCCGGCCGAACTGCTGCTGGCGATCAAGTCCGCGCTGGACCCGCGCAACCTGATGAACCCCGGCGTGCTGGAATTCCCGCACGAACCCCATTCAACCCCTGAACAGGATGACAAGGATGACTGAACTTTACGCGATCGTCTGCACCGACAAGGCCGATACCAAGCCGACCCGCATGGCCGGCCTGAAGGAGCACCTTGCCCATCTGGACGAAGTGTTCGACCGCGTGTCGCTGGCCTGCCCGCTGCTCAACGAAGACGGCAGCTTCAAGGGATCGCTGGTGGTTGTCAGCGCCGCCGACAAGGCCGATGCAGAGGCCTTCATCGCCGACGATCCCTATTACAAGGCCGGCATCTGGGAAACGGTCGAAATCAGCCGCATCGGCGTGAAGGCGGGCAGCTGGGTCGGCGGCAAGCCCTGGTAAGCGGCGCTCAGGCGTTACTGCCCAGTTCGCGCAGCAGCGCTCGCATCAGATCGTCGATCAGCGAGCGTTTGCGGCGCATCAGGTAGATCGGCGTGGTCCATGCCCCGCCGCCCAGATCGCGCCATTGCAGGCCGGGCATATCCTCGCACAGCGACTGGGGAAGGATCGCCACGTAAGGCGAACACCCCAGCGCGTGCAGGGTAAACAGCACCGACGTGGTCATGATGCCGGGTTGCGGCGGGGCCAGCCCGGCACTGGCGAAGGTTTCGCCGACCTGGTCATCCAGCAACGCGGTGTTGCGCCCCAGAATCCAGCGCGCCCTGGCAAGATCGCCGATGTTCGCCGCGCGCGACAGCAGTGGGTTGTCCTTGCACCCGGCAACACCCCATTTTTCCACCGCCAGCTGTTCCAGCAGCACGCTGTCGCTCTGTTCGGCGGTTTGCGATGATATCGCCACGTCGATTTCGCCCCGGTGCAACGCGGCGACGAAGTCCTTGTCGATCCCGCTTTCAACATCGATCCGGACGCGCGGATAGTGTTCGGCAAAGCGGATCACCCGGTTGCCCAGCCGGCTGGCCGCCGCGATCGGGCTGAGCCCCACCACCAGCCGTCCGCGCTGCAAGCCCAGTTCGGCGCTTGCCGCGTGCCGCAGGCGGCCGGCGTCGGCCACCACTTGCCGGGCATGTTCGGCAATCGCTTCGCCCAGCCGCGACGGGGCCATGCCACGCGCGCTGCGTTCGAACAGCTTGCCCCCCAGTTCCGCTTCTAGGCGCGACAGGCTTTTCGACAGGGCTTGCTGCGTCAATCCCGCGCGGCTTGCCGCAACGGTAAGGCTGCCCGCATCGACCACGGCGAGAAAATGCGCAAGCTGGCGAAGTTCCATGTCGCGTTAACAACCATAGGTTGTGGGAAAAGACAACCTTTTGTTGGCTTGTCCGGACATGGCGACCGTAGCCTCCGTTCCTGAAGTATGCCTTTTCGGGAGTGAAGACCATGGCCAGCCTCAACAGCGTCACCACCTGGGACGAAGTCGTCGATGTATTGATCTGCGGTTTCGGGTGTGCCGGCGCATCCGCCGCGATCGAGGCTCGGGATACCGACGCCAATGCCCGCATCCTGATCGTCGAAAAGGCGCCGCAGGAGTTTGCCGGTGGCAATTGCCGCGTCTCTGGCCAGTCGCTCCTGATTTCCAAAAACAAGGAAGCGCTCAAGGATTACCAGCGCAAGATGAGCGAAGCCAATCCCGTCTCGGAAGAGCTGCTGGACGATTGGGCCGAGCGCATGGTCAACCTTGAACCGTGGATCCAGCAGATCGCCGCTGGCGCGGGCCAGGAATTCCTGCGCGGCACCGGTTTCTCCGAACGCGATGCGGTGCTTGAATTCCCCGAACTGGGCGCGCGCGACGCGGTGGCCTACACCTCCACCATCCTTCCGATCCCGTCGGGCGTGTGGATGGCGCTCAAGGCCAACGTCGAAAAGCGCAACGTGCCGGTGTGGTTCGATACCCGCCTGGTCGACCTGATCCAGGACCCCGACACGCTGGAAGTGTTCGGCGCCTGGGTGGAACAGAACGGCGTGCGCAAGGCGATCCGTGCAGAACGCGGCGTGATCGTGGCGGTCGGCGGCTATGAATCCTCGCCGCAGATGCAGCGTGATTACTACGGGCTGTCCAATGTCGTGCCGCTGGGCACGCCCTACAACACCGGCGATGGCCTGCGCGTCATGCAGAAGGCCGGGGCCGACATGTGGCACCTGCGCAACCAGGGGCAGTCGGGCGGCGTGTGGCCGGGCATCCGCCTGCCGCACCAGCAGACCAGCTACCTGCGCAACTTCATGCTGCCGGCGTTCAGCTGGTTCGACATCGATAGCCAGGGGCGCCGCTTCTACAACGAAGCGAACGAACTGCAGCTGACGCACTACAAGGAAAAGAAGCACGGCCGCTTTGTCGACGTGCCGCTCAACGCCGCGCACCCGGTGCACATGATCTTCGACGAATCCACCCGTCTTGCCGGCAAGCTGGTGCTTGAAGTCATGACCTGGAGCGCCGTCGTGATCGCCGAGGAATGGAGCGAGGACAACAGCAAGGAAATCGCCAACGGCCTGATCCACAAGGCCGATACGATCGCCGAACTGGCCGCCAAGATCGGTATCGACGCCGCCGTCCTCGAAGAAGAAGTCGCCCGCTACAACGCCAGCTGCGCCGCCGGTAACGACGAAGTTCACGGCCGCAATCCCGAAACGCTGCTGCCGGTTGCCAATGGCCCGTTCTACGCGCTGCCGATTACGCCGGCGATCGTCTGTACCGGTGGCGGCGCTCGCCGCAACATGGACGGGCAGGTGTTCGGCCATGACGACCAGCCGATCCCGCGCCTTTACGAAGCCGGCGAACTGGGCTCGTTCATCTCGGACCTCTACCAGAACGGCTCCTACCTGACCGAAGCGATGATTACCGGTCGCGGCGCTGCGCGCAGCGTCCTTGCGCTGGCTCCCTCCAGCCTGCCGGGTCAGGCCTGAGATGCTGGTCAAGACACCCGCGATCAAGCTGGGCGTCGAAGTGCGTGACAGCCGGGTGGAGGAGGGTCGCCTCGTCCTCTCCGGCGTCGCCAACGCGATGCCTTGCACGGTCGAGATCGGCGACAAGGAGCTTGTCCGGATTGCCGGCAGGCTCGTCAAGCCGGCGGTGATCGGCCTCTTTTTCAAGGGGCTGTTCCGCAAGGACGACTGACCGCCCGCAAGCGGCAGAACGGGGAGAAGGGCATGGAATTTCTGGCATTGCACGAACTGGCGATCCTGCGGTTCCTGCACATTCTGGCGATGGTCTACTGGCTTGGCGGCGAGTGGGCGGTTTACCAGACCTCGAACAAGGTTGTTGATCCGTCGCTGACCGTTCCGGAACGGATGCGGCATCTTGATACGGTCTTCCGCATCGACGTGGTGTCGCGCATCGGCATCGTGTCGTTGCTGCCGCTGGGGCTGCACATGGGGCACTTGTGGGGCGTGCAGCCCTACGGCGGCAATTTCCTGGTCGCCGTGTGGCTGATCTGGGCGGGCTGGGTCGCGGTGACGATCCAGGCATTCCGCAGCAAGATGGGCCGCTATCGCGGGGTTGCCAGCCGGCTTGAAGACTGGTCGCGTTACATCGCCATTCCGCTGGTCATCGGCGTCGGCGCAAGTTCGCTGATGGGCCTTGGCCCGTTCGAGGCGGGTGAGGGGCAGCAGTGGTATCCCGCCAAGCTGATCGTGTTCGGCGCAACCCTGATTATCGGGCTGGTGCTGCGCTATTACCTGCACGAATGGCCATCGCTGTTCCAGCGGCTTGCCAAGGGGCCGGATGATGCGGCCGAGGCGCGCATCGCCACCCTGATCCGCAAGGCCCGCAAGACCGCGATAGTCTATTGGATCACCATCGGGCTGGCGGGCTTTATCGGAGCGCTCAAGCCATTTTGATCACCCACCTTCCCCGTGCCGGCAACGCCCGCACGGGGACTTTTTTGGTGGACGCAAATCACGAATGATGCGGCGGCGGCAAAGCCGGCGCGTTTCATGACAAGGGAGAACGACGACATGGGCATTTCCAGGCGGGGCATCATGAAGGGCGCGGCTTTTTCCGCCCTTGCATCGGGGGCCAGCTTCACCGCAGCCCGCGCTTCGGCCGCCGCGCCGGGGCAGGACGTGTCGATGCAGTCGGACGGCGGCTATGCAACGGTGCCGCTGGCCAAGGACGCGATCACGCTGGGCGTGGTGCAGTCGCGCGTGGTGCCGGTCGATCTCGCCAACCTCAAGCAGTCGCGCATGGCCAACGTGCAGCACATGGCCGACCTGATCGACCGCGCGAACGGCCTGGTCGAGCATGACCTGCTGTTCTTTCACGAGTTCCCGGTAACCGGCTATTACCACGGCTGGAACATTGACGATGGCCGCAAGGTAGCGATCGAACTGCCTGGGCCGGAAACCGAGATCCTGGCCCGCAAGGCGCGCGAATACGGCTGCTGGCTGGTGTTCGGATCCTACGTGCGCGATCCGGCATGGCCGAAGTCGCTGCTGTCGATCACCACGATCATCAACGATCGCGGCGAGATCGTGGATCGCCACTGGAAGGCCCGCAACCTCAAGGGCTTTTTCGGCGGGCGCAAGGAGCTGTTCACGACGACGATCTACGATGTGCTGGATCGCTACGTGGAAATGTATGGTCCGGACGCGGTCATCCCCGTCACGCGCACCCCGATCGGCAACATTTCCACCAGTTCCACCCAGAAGGAACCGGAACTGTTCCGCGCCATGGCGATGAAGGGGGCGGAAATGATCCTGCGCACCGCGACCGGCGGTTTCACCCCGCTCGATATGCAGGCGACATCGCTTTACAACGGCGTTTATACCGCCGTTGCCAACAACGCCGCCTCGCCAGAGAACGACCGCTATTTTGCCGATACGGGCGGTGGCGGCAGCGCCATCTATGGCCCGGACGGCGCAGAAGTGGCCAGCGCCAAGCTGGCTTTTGAAACGCTGGTCAGCCACCGCGTGCCGATTGCCGCGTTCCGCGCCCGCCATCGCCAGCCGGTGGTGCACAGCGAACTGTTCATGCCGGTCTATGAACGATACCGGTCGCAATACGGGCCGAACCTGTTCGACGCCTATCAGCCGACCGACGCGCTCGACGCCGGGCGTTATCTTCAGGACAAGGCGCGTTGGCCGAAACGCTGACCGCCGGGTAACAACGCATAGCAGGGAAACAGCCGATGCCAGCCTATCTGATCGTGACGGCCCACGTCGATGACCGCGACGCCTTCATGCGGGGCTATGCCCCCGCCGCGGGCGCGCTGGTAGAGCGGATGGGCGGCAAATACCTGCTGCGCGCGCCCGGCGCGATCGCGCTGGAAGGGCGCACCGACGATGGCGCGTCCATTGTCGTGTCGGAATGGAAAGACATGGCCGCCTTGCGGGCGTTCTGGGACAGCGAGGACTATGCCCGGATCCGCACCTTGCGCGAGGGCATTGCCCGCTGCGAAGTCATGGCCGTGGAAACTCCGCCCGCGTCGTAAGCGGGCGGAGCGTTCCGGCGGCGCTTATCCCATGAAGGCGCCGCCGCTGACATGCAGCACGTTGCCGGTCATGTAGCTTGATGCGGGGCCAAGCAGGAACAGCACCGGCCCGGTGATGTCCTGGGCATTGGCCATGCGGGCCAGCGGCACCTTGGAAAGATAGTCATTCATATCGAACCGCAGTGGCGCGTCCGGATTCTGGCTGCGGCCGCGCCCGCCGCGCAGGAACGGGGTGTCGACCGCGCCGGGCGATACGAAGTTGATTCGCACGTGCGGCGCCAGTTCGCGCGCCACGGCCTGTCCCATCGCCACCATGCCGGCCTTGGCCGCCACATAAGGCGCGTAGCCGGGCTGGGGGATATAGGCCATGTCGCTGGTCAGCAGCACCACGCTGGCCGGGCCGCCATGGCGCAGCAGCGGCACCGCCGCGCGCAGACACAGCGTCATCAGGCGCAGGTTGCCGTTCAGGATATCGTCGATCTCGCCGACGCCCCACTGGTCGATCGGCTGGCGCTGGCCGGCAAAGCCCGATGCGATCACCAGCCCGTCAAGACCGGGGGTGATGGCCTGAACCTCCGCAAAGGCGGCGGCGATGGACTGTTCGTCGCGCCCGTCGAACGCGATGCTGTGCTGCGCGGGAGAGGGGGCTTCCGCCAGCGATCCGGGCAGGTCCATCGCGATCACGATGCAGCCGCCCTCGATCAGGCTGCGCACGATATCCGCGCCGATCCCGCCGCAGGCCCCAAGCACCGCCACGTGCGAGCCGGCCGGGGGAAGCAGGGTCAGATCAGTCATGTTCTATGCACTCCAGAAGTTCGCCGGCGGGGCCGCGCAGCGTTGCCATGCGGCGGTTTTCGTAAGGATAGCCGGGATAAGTAGCCGGCGGCGTGATCCATTCGACGTCGAGTGCGTCGAGGTTCTTCACGGCGATGCTGACCAGCGCGTTGCCCGGCGGCAGCATGCCGGGATGGGCCGGCCGCGCGGTTGCCTGTGGCGGATAGCCATCGACCTCGAAAATGGTCGTGCGGCCTTCCTGCACCATGGTCAGTTCGGTGCGGTGGCTGTCGGGCAGGCTGAACGCGTGGTTGATCATTTTGTAGGACAGGGTGAAGGTATCGACGCCCTGCAACTGAAGATGCCGTTCATACCATGCCACCGTGCCCTGCCGGTCGGGCGTGGCCAGGATGCTGATGAACATGTGATCGACCGGCGATCCGGCGCGCGGCAGATCGCAGTTGGGCATGTCGGCCCGCACTTCGTTGAGGTAGACCATTTCCCGGCCGCGCCCCAGCACCTGCATCGGCACGAAGTAGGCCATGCCTTCCAGCTCGCGCGGCAGGCCCCTGATCTCGAAGCCAGAGCCTTGCAGCCGGTCGGGCCAGCCGAACACGTCCTGCACGGTCAGTTCGAAGGCAGCCCAGCCAAAGCTGGTGGTCGGCACGAAACCGGGATGGTCTGCCTGTTCGACCAGTCGCAACGCGCAGGGCGTGCCGCTGCGCGGGCGCAGGGTGACCATGCGCGCCCCGGCGCTGTTCGGGCAGCCCCATGCAGCCGCAAGCTCTGCCGAAAGGGTGCCGGTTTCAACCAGCTCGAGGCCCAGCACGCCCTGATAATCGGCAATCGCGCCATCAAGGTCTGGGGTGGTGGACAGGCCGCCGACCAACTGGCCGTGGCGCGGGTGGACGGGGAAGGGCGTGCTCATGGGAAAACCGGCTTGCGCTTTTCAAGGAACGCGCTGACGCCTTCGGCAAAATCGGGGCCGTCGAACGCGGCGGCGAATTCGGCCAGCGTCCCGTCATCGTCATGCGCCTGCCCATCAAGGATGCGCTGGATCATGACCTTGGAGCGGCGCTGGCTGTGGCCCGAAACGGATACCAGCTGGCCCGCGAATTCCGCCAGCGTGGCGTGGGGATCGTCGAACAGCAGCGTCACCAGCCCGATGGCGTGGGCTTCGTCCGCCGGCAGCAACGCGCCGGTGAACAGGATGCGCTTGGCCTGCGCCGGGCCGACCAGATCGACCAGCAGCTTGGTATCGTGCAGCGAATAGACCAGCCCCAGCTTGGCCGGGGTGATGCCAAAGCGGGCCTTGGGTCCGGAAATCCGGAAATCGCAGGCCAGCGCGATGCCGCAGCCGCCGCCCACGCAATCGCCTTCGATCAGGGCGATGGTGGGCTTGGGCGCGCGAGCCAGTTCGCGCTGCACCCGGTTGATCGCGGCCTGATTGGCGGCGCGCCATTCCGGATCGCGCGCGCCGGTGGCAAATTCGGCAATGTCCGCGCCTGCGCAGAACGCGCTGCCGGCATCGGCCGCGCGCACCACCAGCGCCCGCACCGCCGGATCGGCCATGGCCTGATCCAGCAGCGTCGGGAACAGATCCCACATCGCCTGATTGAAGGCGTTGCGCTTGTCGGCGCGGTCGATCAGCAGGTGCGCGACCGCGCCGTCGCGTTCAAGACGCAGGGTCATGCGGGATCGACCGTGGCAAGGTGCTGCGCGATCTGGTGGCGGCTTGCCACCCACACGCCTTCATGCGCGCGGACATGGCGGAAGAATTCCTCCAGCGCCCAGATCCGGCCCGGACGGCCGATGATGCGCAAGTGCAGGCCGAGCGACATCATGCGGCCAAGGCCCTGCTGGCCTTCGCGGTAGATCTGGTCGAAGTTGGCCTTGGCGTAATCCAGCCACTGGTGCGGGGTCAGCGCCGGATCGGTCCACATCTTCATGTCGTTGCTGTCGAGCTGATACGGCACGATCGCCAGCGGCTTGCCCGGAACGGTCGCGCGATCCCAGAACGGCACGTCGCCCGAATAATCGTCCATGTGGTAGGCAAAGCCTTCCTCGATCAGCAGGCGGCGCGTGGCGTCGGTATGGAAATAGCGCGACAGCCAGCCATAGGGGCGCACGCCCACGGTGCGTTCGATCGATTCCACCGCCTTGCGGATGAATTCGCGCTCCTGCTCCTCGTTCATCTTGAACTGGTGGACCCAGCGCCAGCCGTGGCTGACCGGTTCATGTCCCAGTTCCGCGATGGCGGCGGCGATTTCCGGATAGTTTTCAAGGCTCAGCGCGGCCACCGTCCAGCTGGCCATGATGTCATAGGCCTTGAGCAGGCGCACGATGCGCGGCGCCCCGGCCTTGATGCCGTAGAGGTAGTTGCTTTCGTTGCCGTAGTTGCGGATCGGCGAACGGATGTGGATGCCCAGTTCGTCGACCGGCTCCATGCCGCGGTCGCCGCGGGCCACGGTCATTTCGCTGCCTTCCTCGACGTTCACCACCACGGACAGGGCCATGATGTTGCCATCGGGCCAACGGATCGATTCTTCGTGCATCAGTGCATTTCCTCCCCGCCCGAGACGTTCAGCGCCTCGCCGGTAACATAAAAGGCGTCATCGCTGGCAAGCCATGCGCAGGCTGCCGCCGTATCGCTGGCAAGACCGGGACGACCCATCGGGTTCTTGCGGTGCATGTCGGCGATGTAATCCTCGACCGTGGCGAAGCCCAGCAGGCGCGAGAAGTATTCGTTCTGTTGCGCGCCAAGGCCGGTGGTCACGTGGTTCGGGCAAACCGCGTTCACGGTGATCTTGTGCTTGCCCAGTTCCAGCGCGCTGGCGCGGGTCAGGCCGACCATGCCGTGCTTGGAGCTGACATAGGCCGGAAGATCGGGAAACGCGCTTTTCGCCGCCTGCGAGGCGATGTTGATGATGCGCCCGCCCTTGCCGCCGGCGATCATCGCGCGGGCTGCCGCCTGCGAGCAATAGAACGCGCCCGACAGGTTCACCCCGATCACCCTGGCCCAGTCGGCCGGATCGACATCCAGAAAGGGCTTCATCATGAAGCCGATGCCGGCGTTGTTGACGTGGATGTCCACGCTGCCGAAGCGGGACGCCGCCTGATCGATCAGGCCCTGGCACTGATCGGTCTGGCTGACGTCGCAGGCAATCGTGGCGACTTGCGCGCCGCGGCTGCGCAGGTCTTCGGCAACGGCATCCGCCTCGGCATCGATGGCAAGGTCGGACACGACGCAGTTGGCGCCCTCGTCAGCGAAACGCTGGAGGATCGCCTGACCGAGACCCTTCTGCTTGCCCGATCCGGTGACGACGATGGTCTTGCCCGAAAAACGGCCCGCCATCACAGGTTTTCCGTAAGGATGAACTGCGGATTGTCGGCGAAGTCCTGGAACGGCTTGGCCATTTCCTGGAACGCGGCGGTCGAGATGTCACCGACGAAGCCTTCCATGTCGGCAATGTCGATCACTTCGACATACTGATACGGCGCGGCTTCGCCCGAACCGAACAGGCCGAGCGACTTGTAGACGGTGAAGCGGATCACCGAACCCAGCGCGTTGACGGCCGGAATGTCGGACCCGCGGGCCCAAGCTTCGTAAGCCGCCGGATCAACGCCATCCTTGAGATTGAAAAGCACTATGATGCGCATGGTGAAACCCTTTTATCCTGCGTGGAAATGATCTGGCTGCCGATAGGCGCGAAGCTGCCCGTCGATCTGACGGGCGAGCGCGAACAGCCCGGCCTCCGCTCCGCGCGGGCCGACGATCTGCACGCCGATCGGCATGCCATTGGCGGCGGTACCGGCCGGGATGGTCACGGCGGGCAGGTTGCCGACATTGGCGAGGCAAGTGAAATCGGCCTGGTTGGCGGGTGCCGGTTCGGCATGGTCGAAGGCCGGCTGCGGCGCGGTCGGCAGGACCATCGGGCCGGTCTGCGTGACGATTTCGTTGAGCCGCTCGGCAGTGCGGGCCAGAACCTCGCGGTCGGCCTGCCGGTCCTCGTCCTTGCGGCGCGGGCCATAGGAAATCAGCTTCGCCAGCGTCGGCGAAAGCAGCGAGGCGTCGGCATCGGCCAGTTCGGCGTGAAGCGCGGTGGCGGTGGCGATGAACCCGGCATAGCGGATGCGCGACGGTGCATCGGGCAGGGTTACCGGCGCTGCCATGTCCAGCAGGCCGCAGACCTGCCGGAAGCAGGCCAGAACGTCGCTCGTGCATTCCACCCCGCCCAGATCGGCCAGCGTTACCGGCTTGCCGGGCAGCGCTTCGTTGCCGAACGTGCTGGTCAGCCTGGCGGCCTGTTCCAGCAGGTCGAGCGACCGGGCCAAGGGGCCGATCACGTCGAGCGCGGGTTCCGCCAGTTCCAGACCGTCGCGGCTGACGGCGGTTTGCGCCGGCTTGAAGCCATACACGCCGCAATAGCTGGCCGGGATGCGCACCGACCCCATGGTGTCGGTGCCCAGCGCCAGATCACACAGCCCTGCGGCCACCGCCGCGCCGCTGCCGCCCGACGATCCGCCGGGCGTGAAGCCGATGCGGTGCGGGTTGTGGGTTGCGCCGAAGAACGGGTTGTCCGTCTTGGCGCCCAGCGCCGCCTCTTCCATGTTGAGCGTGCCGATGATCGCCGCGCCCGCATCGCGCAGCGCGGCGACCGTGGCGGCATCGCGCGCGGCGATCCGGCCACGGTGCAGCGCCATGCCCGCCGTCCACGGCAGGCCGCGCACCGCGATGTTGGACTTGACCCCAACCGTCACGCCAGCCAGCGGCCCTTCGCCGAACCGCGCCGCCCGATCGAAATCGACAAAGGCGTTCAGCGGCCGGTTGGCCTCTGCCAGCGCGGCGAAATCAAGCGGGGTGCGATCGGTCACAACCCTCTCCGGTCGATCAGGCGGATCGGCTTCTGGCGGGAATCGATCTGGGTTTCGACCGCGGTTTCGCCCGGCCCGACCAGTTCAACGCCAACCTCGATGCCGATGCCCTTGCGCAGCAGCGCGGCGATTTCGGTCGCTTCGCTGCCGCCACGGCTTTCCAGGCGGACCAGCATCTCGTCGCGCCCGCTGGCGTCGCGCACCACGTGGCACACGTATTCGCCGGTCAGGTCCGCGCGGTTTTCGATGATCGCGCCGACCGCGTGGGGGAAGATGTTGATGCCGCGCAGCTTGACCATGTTGTCGCTGCGGCCCTTGAAGCCGGAAATCCGCTTGAACACCATGCCGGTCTGGTTCGCGCCGAGCAGTTCCTCGGTCACGTCATGGGTGTTGAAGCGGATGCAGGGGGCGATGTCGTCCTTGAACAGGCAGGTCACCACCATGTCGCCGGTCTGGCCGGGGGCCACCGGAGCGCCGGTGTCAACGTCCAGCAGTTCAAGATACTGCGCGTCTTCCCAGACGTAGAGGCCGTCGCGTTCCGGGCCTTCGCCGGCGATCGTGCCGGTATCGCCCACGCCGTACCAGTCATAGGCCTTCGCGCCACGCCATGCCGCTTCGGTAGATGCGCGGTCCTCGGTGCCGAGGTGGCCGATGATCATGCGCAGGTTGATGCGGTCGAACAGCTTTTCGGCATCGGCCACTTCGGCCAGCTTGCGGATGTAATCGACGAAGCCGACCATGCAGGTCACGCCGAAATCGGCCATCATGTTGACCTGGTTGGTCGAACGGGTTTCGATCCCGGTGCCGGCGCTGAGGAACAGCGAATTGGTGTAATGGGTCACCGCTTCGCGGATGTAGTGGCCGCCGTTGATCATGCCGTGGCCATAGACCGACTGCACCACGTCGTCCTGTTGCAGGCCCATCCAGCGATACATGCGGCCCACCATCAGGCTGGTGATTTCGCGTCCCTTGGGGCCGAACATCAGCGGCTGCGGCCGTCCGGTGGTGCCGCTGGTGGTGTGGAACACCACCGGCGAATTACCGCGCCCGTCGAAGTCGCCATAGGGCGGGTGTTCGTTGACCGAGGCCATCAGGTCCGACTTGTCGTAAACCGGCAGCAGGGTGATGTCCTCAAGGCTGCGGATATCGCCCGGCTCGATCCCCTTGGCGCCCCACAGGCGCTGGTAGAACGGGATTTCCCAGCCGCGCTTCATCAGCTTGAGGAAGCGTTCATTCTGCAGGGCGTGAAGCGCATCGCGGCTCATCCGCGTGTAGCGGTCAACGAATTCCTGCCCGACCGGGTAGTCGGCCAGCAGTTGCCTTGCATCAAACGTTTCGAAGTAGGTGGGAAAACTCATTTCGGCTCCGTGGCGAAAGCAAGAGGGTCTGAAAACAGGCGGGAAGGGGCGGCGGGGGCCAGCGCCCGGCACAGGTCCAGCTTGGCGCGGGCGCGTGCGGGCGAAAGCGGGGCTTGCGGGCTGCCCGGATTGGCGATCACCGCGCGCCGCACGGTGGTGCCATCGCGCAAGTGCACGATCACGACCTGCGGCGACAGGGCGTTGTGATCCGGGTTGTCGTCAAGCGTGACCGTGACCTTGCGGCACAATTCTTCGATGCTGGTATCCAGCCGCGGATCGATCACCCCGTCGCGCAGCATCAGCGGCGCAAGGAAGGCAAGGCACAGGCGGTTGTAGGATTGCGGCGCGCCGGGGCGGAACGGCCGGCCGACCAGCCGCTGGATCAGCGGCGGGGCCAGCAGGTCGATTGCCTGCACGGTGTCCAGCGTGACCAGCCCTTCATCGCGCAAGTCCGCCAGCGCGCCCAGAGCGCCGTGGCTGGCGCGGCCCGAAGGATAGGGCTTGATGCTGACTTCGCTGATCCGCCAGACCTGGCCAAGCGTGGCGACATAGCTTTCCAGCACCACCGGTTCGATCAGGCGGCCATAGCCGAACGGGCCTTCCAGCACGTCATGCGGGCCGTCGATCCCCGCCGTGGCAAGGTCAACCGCGCTGATCGCGCCGCGCGCCGCGTTGGCGATTTGCAGGGGCAGGGCGGTCGAAGCCTCGACATGGGCCTGCATCGTGCCCGACAGGAAGCTGTAGGCGAGCCCGGCGGCGTTGGTCATGCGCGCCGCATCCAGCCCTTCCAGCCGCGCGACCGCCAGCGTGGCGCCGATGATCCCGGCGGTGGCCGGGCGGAAAAAGCGCATCGCGCCTTGCGCCGCGATGCCAAGGCCGCTGGCCACGTCGACCCCGACCGCCAGCGCAGTCAGGAATTCATCTGGCGAACTGCCGCCGCGCCGGTCGGACGCGGCCAGCAGCGCGGCGGTCACCACCGACAGGGCATGGACCACCGCCGGCTCATGCACCGCGTCCCATTCAAGGCAATGGATCGAGAATGCGTTGAAGAAGGCCGCCGATGGCGCGGGCAGGGTGCCGCCAGCCAGTGACCGGGCTTCATCGCCCTGGCCCCACCCGGCAACCACCGCCTTGAGCGGCGCCGCTTCGCGCGATGCCGCGCCTGCCGCGCCCCCCGCCAGCGTATCGGCCAGCAGGAGCGCGGCATCGGCACGCACGTTTTCCGGCAGGCTGTGCGGCGCGGCGGCAAAGGCGACGATGCGTTCGATCATGTTCATGCAAGCCACCTTTCCAGAACCGTCATCACCGGGGCAATGGACGTTCCGCGCAGGACCGCTTGCGCAACCCCGTCGAAATCGTCCTCGCGCCCGCCAAGTGCGAACAGCGACTGCGCCTTGGCAAGGATTTCGCCTTCGCTCATCGGGCGTTCCGGATCGCCCAGCGTGTCGACCAGCATGACCTCTTCACCGCCGCAGCGCGCCCGGGCGCCGAAATGGCGCGGATAGCGTGCGGAAAACTCCGCAACCTCGCGCACCGCGATCCGTGCTCGCGTGGCGGCTGTTGCGGCGATGGCGGCGGCGTCGAAGTCTCCCAGCGCCGGGGTGCCGCGATCGGCGACCAGCGCCACCGAATGCTGGATCGAAAACTTCGCCTCAATCTCGCTCGTCGGATCGGGGCGGTCGCAGAATGCCAGCGCATCGCGATATGTCTCGATCTCGATCGGCCCGTTCAGATGGCCAAGGCGGCGTTTCAGTTCCAGCGCCGCGTCGATCGCGGGGTGGGCATGGCGGCAGGCCGCCCACGGCTTGAAGCTGACATCGCGGATGCGCCAGTGATCGGGCAGTTCCAGCGGCCGGGCAGCATCGGTCGTGGCCGCGTGCAGGCCCTGCGGTCCTTCGAGGATGAACGCCGGGCCGCGCGCGCCGGCCAGAACGGCGTCCGCCGCCAGCGTGCCGGTGTTCACGGCATGGGCGATGTGCCACTGCTTGGCGTCGCACGGTTCGTGGCGCATCTGCCAGAAACCGCCGGTGACTGAGCCGGCCAGCCCCATGACATGCGCCAGCCGGCTTTCGAGGCCGTCGTTCGCGGCGGCATCCTCGCGGCAGCAAAGCGCCGTTACCGCCGCGCCGAACAGGCCGGCGGTGGCGGTGTTGTGCCAGAACGCGTAGTGGCGGGCATCGAAGGTGGATCCCACGGCGATCATCGCCTCATAGCCACGGATCGCGGCGTTGAGCAGGCGATCCATGTCCTGCCTGCCCTGCGCAAGGGCGGCTGCCCAGACCACCGGACCGGGGTGCAGGATGGCCGCGCGATGGACATCGTCCATCTCCAGCTTGTTGCCCAGCCATGCCGCTTTCTGCGCGGCATTGCCGCCCTGCCAGCGCGCGATCGGTGCGGTTTCGGACCCCAGCGCGCCGGCAACGCAGCCCAGCCAGTCGATCAGGTGCAAGCGGGCGCGTGTCCGCTCTTCGGGCAATACATCGCGCACGAGGTGCTTTGCCAGTATGCACGTAAGGGTTGCTTGCATCACGCAACCCTCCCCACTACGGGATGCGAGAGAGTGCAGATTCCACTGCGCCTAGAACTCGTCCGGATCGGTAGGACATTTTTATGACAGTTACCAAGAACGGCACGGTTAACAAGAAGAAGCGGGCGCGTTACCTTGAACTTGCCGATGAATTGCGCTCTGCTGTCCTGCGCGGTGACTTCAGCGGATCCAAGGCGTTCCCGACTGAATCCGTGCTGTGCAAGAACTACGGCGTCAGCCGTTTTACCGTGCGTGAGGCGCTTCGCACGCTGACGCAGGAAGGGCTTATCAAGCGGCGCCGCGGGGCCGGCACCATGGTGCAGCCGGCGTCGGCGCGCGGGGGCACGCTGCACCAGCCGCTGTCGAACGTCGGCGAAATTCTTCAGTACGCCACCGACACCTCGATTTCCTTCGAGAAGCTCGGTCCGCAGGAAGTCAGCGCCGACATTGCCGAAATGACGGGCATGAGCCCGACCGGCCAATGGTTCGTCTTTCGCGGCGCGCGCCGTGCCGAAAGCCGCCGCCGCCCGATCGCGCTGACCTATGCCTGGGTTCATCCCGACCTGACCGAAGCGGTTTCGCGCTTTGAAGACGGCAGCCCGACCCTGTTCGGACAGATCGAGCAGTTCACCGGGCGCACCGTCAACCGCGTGACGCAGGACATCCAGGCGGTCAAGGCGACCGAGGAAGTGGCCGAGACGCTGGGGCTTGAAACCGCAGATCCGGTCCTGCTGATTCTGCGCTGCTATTTCGACAAGAACGACCAGCTGTTCGAAATCTCCGCCAGCTATCACCCTGGCGACCGGTTCACCTATTCCATGCATATCGAAGTGGACTGAGGACGACGAACGCGACAATCTGGCCGGCGAGGGGCGTGTCATTCCCCTCGCTCCGTTCCTTGTCGCCAGTCAGGCGTGTCGGACAGGCGAATGGCGGGCGCCAGCATGTGCCGCCCGTCCACTACGTCGATCAGGCCACGTTCGTGGATGAACGACTGGTCCAGCGCCTCGCGGAAGTCGAGAACCGGGGCAAAGGCCACGTCCTTGTCGGCAAACCACTCTTCCCATTCGGCCCGCGTGCGGGTGGCGAAGGTCTGCGCCAGAAACGCGATCAGTTCGCCCTGTTCGCCCGCCGGCTGTTCGGCCATGGCGATCAGGTCCGGTCGGCCCAGCGCGGTCAGCAGGTTGGCGGCGAACTTGGCCTCGCGCCCGCCCAGCACGACATGGCGCGCATCGGCGGTGCGATAGACCTGATAGAACGCCGCGCCGCCCAGCGACCGCTGTGATTGCGAAACCGGCGATACCCCGCCGGCGATCGCCGACCCGGCGATATGCGCGCACCACGGCAGCAGGCTGTCGAACATCGCGATATCCAGGTAATCGCCCTTGCCGGTGTTCTGCCGTCCGATCAGCGCCATCAGCACGGCCGCCAGCCCGGTAAGACCGGCTGCCATGTCGGCGGAAGGCACGCCGGGAACGACCGGGGTGCCGTCCAGCGCGTCATTGACCGAGAGAAACCCGGTATGCGCCTGCACCGCGATATCGTGCGCCGGATGGTGGGCCATGCTGCCGGTCTGCCCGAAGGCCGATACCGAGCAGTAAACCAGCCGCGGGTTGCGTTCCGATACGGCCGCGTAGCCAAAGCCAAGCCGCTCCATCACGCCGGGCCGGAAGCCTTCGACCAGCACGTCCGCATCGTCGATCAGGCGCCACAAGGCTGCTCGCCCATCGTTTGATTTCAGGTCGATGGTGATACAGCGCTTGCCTCGGTTAAGATTGCTGAACCAGACCGAAACGCCGGCTTCCATCGGTTCCATCGTCCGGGCGGGGTCGCCCGTCGGCGGCTCGACCTTGATAACCTCTGCTCCCTGGTCGGCCATCATCTGCGTCAGCATGGGGCCGGGCAGAAACAGCGACAGGTCGACGACCTTGATGCCGGAAAGCTTGCCCATGCCGATCAGATTACCTCCGCTGCCCGCAGGTGGGCGATCTCGTCCTCGTCATAGCCGATTTCGCCGAGGATCGCGGTCGTGTCAGCCCCCAGCAGAGGCGCGGCCCGCGATGGCAGGCGTTCGCCATCGATGCGGATCGGATTGGCCAGCACCCGCATGTCTTCCATGTCGGGATGGGCGGTATGCTGCACCATGCCGGTGGCGTGGATGAACGGATTGTCCAGCGCCGCGTCAAGGCTGTGCACCGGGGCTACCGGCATGTGGCCTTCCAGCACGCCCAGCCAGTGCGCGGTCGGGTGGGCCGAGAATATCTCGTCCAGAATGACCGTCAGCGTATCGCGGTTGGCAAGCCGCGCCTTGGGCGTGGCGAAGCGTTCGTCCGCGGCAAGATCGGTGCGGCCGATGCGTTCGCACAGGATCGTCCAGAACTTGGGCAGCTGCGCCATCACGAAGATCCAGCCATCGGCCGAGCGCACCAGCTGGCTGGGCACGACCGAAGGATGCGACGAACGCGGGGAGCGCGTGGTGACATCGCCGGTGTTGAGATACCACACCGCCGGATAGCTGGTCTGGTGCAGCGCCGTGCCGAGCAGGTCCACGTCAACGTCGCGGCCAAGGCCGGTGCGCTGGGCGTCGGTCAGGGCGGCGAGCAGGCCGATGGTCATCATCGTGCCGGTCATGAAATCGACCATCGACAGGCCGAAGCGGGTGGGCGGGCCATCCGGTTCGCCGGTCAGCTGCATGAACCCGGCCTCTGCCTGCATCAGGTAGTCATAACCGGGCCAGCGGGCGCGTTCGTTGTCGCGCCCATAGGCCGACAGGTGCGCGCAGACGATGGCCGGGTTGATGCCCTTCAGGGCATCGTAATCCAGACCCAGCGCCTTGGGCAGATCGCCGCGCATGTTGTTGGCGACAGCGTGCGAACGCCCCACCAGCTCATGGAAGATCTTCTGCCCTTCGTCCGTCCGCAGATCGAGCGTCAGCGAACGCTTGTTGAGGTTGAAGGCCTGGAAATACAGGCTCTCCCCCTTGCGCAGGAAGTGGGGCCCGACCGCGCGCGCGGTATCGCCGCCACCCGAGCCGCCCTTTGCCGGCGGCTCGATCTTGATGACTTCAGCGCCCAGCTGGGCAAGGAACATCGTGCCATAAGGACCGGCGCCGTATTGTTCCGCCGAAAGGATGCGAAAGCCCGCAAGGGGGAGTCTGTTCTGGGTCATGCCGGGTTCCGCTTGACCCACTGCTTCGAGATAATCATCCGCTGCATCTCGTTCGTGCCTTCGCCGATGCACATCAGGATCGAATCCCGATAGTAGCGTTCGATCTCGTATTCCTTGGAATAGCCGTATCCGCCGTGGATGCGCAGGGCTTCCTCGCTGTTGCGAACGGCCGCTTCCGAAGCGAAGTACTTGGCCATGCCGGCTTCCATGTCGCAGCGTTCGCCACGGTCATAGGCTTCGGCCGCATCGAACGTCAGCAACCGGGCGGCGCGGGCGCGGGTGACCATTTCACCGATCTTGAGCTGGATGGCCTGGTGATCGGCAATGGGGCGACCCATTGTTTCGCGCAGCTGGGCATATTCGGTGGCAAGGCGCAGCGCGCCTTCGGCAAGGCCGACGCCGCGCGCGGCGACGTTGATGCGGCCCAGTTCAAGCCCGCCAGTGGCCTGGAAGAAGCCGTTGCCTTCGACTTCGCCGATCAGGTTTTCGGCCGGGATGCGATAATCCTCGAACACCAGTTCGGCGCTGTCGATGGCCTTGTAGCCCAGCTTGTCGAACTTCTTGCCGACCTTGAAGCCTTCGCCCTTGGGGGCGATGACCAGGCTCATGCCCTTGTAACGGGGCTCGGCCTGCGGATCGGTCTTGACGAGCAGCGCAAAGCACTCGCCGTTGATGCCGTTCGAAATCCAGGTCTTGGTGCCGTTGATGACGTATTCATCGCCTTCGCGGCGGGCCACGGTGCGGATCGCTTGAAGATCGGTGCCGGCGTTCGGCTCGGTCAGCGCCAGGCCGCCGCGGATTTCACCGGTGGCAAAGCGCGGCAGCCAGTGCTGCTTCTGCGCTTCGGTGCCGAAGCGTTCCACCGCCGCCGCCATGATGAGGTGCGAATTGACGATGCCGGTGATCGCCATCCAGTAGGACGAGATATAGGCGATGATCTTGGCATAAGTGGTCACCGGCAGGCCAAGGCCCCCGTATTCCTGACCGATCGTGGCGCCGAACAGGCCCAGTTCAGCCATCTGGTGAACCAGCTTTTCCGGCCAGATGTCGCCATGGTCGTGTTCCATGACAACGGGGCGTACTTCCTTCTGGACCCAGCGCTCGATGGTATCGAGGAGCGCCTGTTCCTCATCGGGATCGATGAACCGTGGCTCGCTTGCCGACATTTTCATTCTCCAAAACAGTCGTGCGTTGGTGGCGGGCGCAAAGGCGCCCCTGCCACCGGGTGCAAAAATCAATCGTCGACGGGACCGAAGCCGCGCTTCCAGATCAGCATGGTGCGCTCGAAGGTGCACACCACGTCGCCGTGCTGATTCTTGCCGATGGTGCGGACGGTCACGATGCCCTGTTCGGGCCGCGAGCTGGACTCGCGCTTTTCGAGAACTTCGCTTTCGGCATAGAGGGTGTCGCCGGGGAACAGCGGGTGCGTCAGCCGGATCTTGTCCCAGCCGAGATTGGCCACGGCCTTCTGGCTGCAGTCCGAAACGCTCATCCCCACCATCAGCGCAACCGTCAGCGGCGAGCACACCAGCGGCTTGCCGAATTCGGTCTTCTTGGCGAATTCATAGTCGAAGTGCGCGGGGTGCGTGTTCATCGTCAGAAGCGTGAACTGCACGTTGTCCGCGTCGGTGATCGTCCGTCCGGGACGATGTTCATAGATGTGGCCAACCACGAAATCTTCGAAGGAACGGCCAAAGGTTTCGCGGAAACGACCCGGCGAAACTTCAATAACTCCTGCACGCATCTTTTATCACCTTCAAATTTCTGAATGATGTTTTGAACTTTGTTTTACGATCCGATTTTCAAAATTCAGCAGTCTTGGCTGACGCGACGATGCGGCGGTAACGCTGCATCACCGGTGCCTCGAGCATCCGTCCACGAAATGCGATTGCCTTGCCGCCGCCCGCCTCGAACGCGGCGATCGCTTCGGCGGCTTCCACCACTTCGGCCTCGGTCGGGCGCATCACCCCTGCGATCGTGGGGATCTGTCGGGGGTGAATGGCAGCCTTGGCCGCAAAGCCCAGTGCCTTGGCTGCGCAGCATTCGGTGCGCAGGCTGGCTTCGTCGTCCAATTGGCTGAAGGGAACGTCGATGGCGGCGATGCGAGTGGT
>ERZ1645187.437-NODE-437-length-40731-cov-19.081301_pt1 | contig 40731 bp, 39 predicted proteins | sample MGYA00575352_ERZ1645187 | MGnify/ENA primary metagenome ERZ1645187 (study PRJEB40837, sample SAMN11349314) | freshwater sediment metagenome | isolation source: river sediment | host: Sediment | place: India: Wazaribad , New Delhi | collected 2017-02-21 ... | reverse complement strand
CCGACCGGTGCGCGGCGGATTGTTCAGCAGTCTCCTAGAGCCAGTCGACGACACCCGCGAGCAACGAATAGCCGACGAAGGCGGCCACGTCGATCAGGGCATGCGCGATCACCAGTGGCCACAGTCGTTTCGTCCGGGTGTACAGCCAGCCGAGCAGCAGCCCGAAGACGAGGTTCGACAAGAAGCCCCCGAAGCCCTGGTAGAGGTGGTAGGTGCCCCGGATCAAGGCGCTGACCACGACGATCGGCACTGGACGCCAGCCTGCCTGACGCCACCTGGTGAACAGGTAGCCGATCATGACGACCTCTTCGAGGCAGCCATTCATGAACGCGGCCAGCACGTACATCGGAACCGTCCACCAGGCCTGCGTCAGATCGGCCATCACGATCGTGGTGTTGATCCCGATCTGGCGGGCCAGCAGGTAGCCGCCCAACGCCGGGCCGAGGATGACCGCGGCGATGCCGACCCCCCACGCGACGTCACGTCCGACGCGCCGGCCGTCCAGACCGATGGCGCGCCACGGCGCGTCGGGGGGCGGCCAGATCCGCCACAGCAGATACAGCGCCAGCATGGGATGGAAGAAGGGGAAGAGGTTGTTGGCCAACTGGTAGGCAAGGTCGAGCCAAGGACGATCCGGGGTGACCGACGAGTTCATCGTCGAGGTCTGTTCGGCCAGCGGCAGGTCGGGCAAGGTGAGTCGGTTGATGATGTTGAGGATCGAGTAGACCGCGGAACGTCCGAGCGACAAGCCGAGGACGATCACCGTCTCGGCGACCAGGTGCGGGCGGCCCCGGACCGCCGTCGCCGGCACCTATCGTTTCCCCAGCAGCGAGCGCATGAACAACGCCAGGTTGTCGGGACGCTCCACGAACCCACGCAGGTAGTACTCGTACCATCCCGGGCCGTACGGCACATAGGAGCGCGCGACATGGCCGATATCGACCAGTCGACGCAGTTCCAGTGGACGAACCCCGTACAGCATCTGGAACTCGTAGCTGTCCGGCGCGCGTCCGCTCCGCCGGACCAACTCCTCGGCGATGGCGATCAGTCGCGGGTCATGGGTGGCCACCAACGGGACCGCCTGGCTCTTCATCAAGATTCGCAGGCCCCGCACGAAGGCCAGATCGACCTCGTGCCGGTTGCGGAACGCCACGGTGCGCGGCTCGCGGAAGGCCCCTTTGCACAACCTGATCCGCCCACCCGGCATCGCCAGATTCGCCAGATCACGCTCGGTTCGGTGCAGCGCAGCCTGCACGGTGGCACCGATGCTCGGCAGGTCTTGGTTGAGCTGCACCCAGGTGTCCAGCGTCAAGTCCACGGACTCCGACCCGGACATGTCAAGGGTCACCAACGCGCCGGCGTTGTTGGCCATCCGGGTGATGCGGCGCGCCGCCTGCAGCGCGAACTCCTCGCCGTGCATCCCCAACTCCTGGCCCAGCAAGCCGAGACGAACCGAGATCTCGGCACCCTTGGCGAGCCCTTCAGCGGTCAGCCTCACGACCAGTTCCAGATACCCGGTCTGATTGGCCTCGGCGTCGCCGAGCGTTGTCACCGGTCTACCCAGATACTCGACGCTGACCAGTAGCCCCTTGTCGACCAAGGAGTGCAGGACCGGCACCAGATCGTCCAGGTGCTCCCCCGCCACATACCGGGCCACCAACTCACGGGCGGCCGGGGACGACACGGCGGCCCGGCGCACCTGGTCGCGTCCCGCCCAGCGCATCAATAGCTCACTCACGGCAGTGCCTCCCGATGGGCCTGCGTCCTGCCTTGTTGCAGGTGTTGTCTGGTCTGGTTCAAAGCTTCGGCGAGTTGTTGTTCGCGTTCCTCGTGGTCGACGGCCCGGCGGGTGTTGATCTCGTGGATGATGTGACCGCCGAAACGCCCCGTCGCGAGCCGTTCGACGATCTGCCAGGCGTCCTGATTGCCCTGCCCCGGGAAGAGGTGTTCGTCCCTGCCGGAGCCGAGCCCGTCGGTCAGGTGCACGTGGCGCAGCCGCCCACCCCAGGCGTCCACGTAGTCCAGCGACCGGACCTGGGCGGTGGCGGCATGCGACAGGTCGAGCGTCAGCGCGTCGTAGTCCTGGTGGGTCGGGTCCCAGTCGGGCACATAACCGAACACGGTCGCCCCGGGTGCCCGCCACGGGTACATGTTCTCGACCGCCAGCGTGATGCCGGTCTGGCGACTTAGCCCACGGATGCCGGCCACGAAGTTGCGTGCGTACTCGCGTTGCCAGATGAAGGGCGGATGCACGACCACCACCTCGGCGCCAAGATCGGTGGCCGCCTGGCAGGACCGGCGCAGCTTCTCCCAAGGGTCGGTGCCCCAGACGTTCTGGGTGATCACCAAGCAGGGCGAGTGCACGCTCAGCACCGGCACCTGGTGGTAGTCGACCAGCTTGCGGACGTAGTCGATGTCGGTGCTGGGTGGATCGATCCCGACCATCAACTCGACACCGTCATAGCCGACCGAGGCTGCCAGTTCGAAAGCGTCGGCGGTGGTTCCCGGGTACACAGTCGAGCTGCCCAACCCCACCAACGGCAGCCTCCGGTTTGTCGGCGTGCGGCCCTGCCCGGGCTCTGCACGGGCAGGATCGAAGGGCCGGGAGGACTGCACAAGCCCACCGTACTGGCAACGCTGCGTCGCCGCCGCCGCCGCGGGTGACCCGGTTTCGCGTTCTGGGGTGACCCTTGACACAATGACCCCATGCATCTGGATCACTTGACCTTCGTGGCCGGCCCGCACGGACTGCAGAGCACTGTCGCCGAGCTGAGCGAGGCGTTGGGCCGCCAGTTCAAGGACGGCGGATTCCATCCGCGTTTCGGAACCAGGAACAACATTCTGCCGCTGGCCGAGGGACGCTACCTCGAGGTCGTCGAGGTGCTCGACCATCCCGCCGCAGACAAGGCTGTCTACGGGCAGGCGGTGCGGGCGCGCCAAGAGCTCGGGGGCGGCTGGTTGGGCTGGGTGATCTCGGTGGCCGACCTCGCCCCCTACGAACAGCGATTGGGACGTGCCGCAGTGCCCGGCTCCCGCCAGTTCCCCGACGGTCGCCGCCTGGAATGGGAACAGATCGGCGTCAAGGGCCTGATGACCGACCCGCAACTGCCCTACTTCCTCAAGTGGGAGTCGCCCGCCGACGTGCTGCCCTCCGCCTTGGCCGGTGATGTACGGCTGTCAACCTTGGAGATCGCAGGTTCGCGGGAGCGTGTCGAAGAGTGGGTCGGCAGCCCCATCGCAGCTGTCTTCGACGGCGTCCGCATCGAGTTCACCAGCCCGCATGGTCACCCCGGGGTCTCCGCCGTGGTCTTCGACGTCCCCGGACGCGGCCTGGTCCGAATCTGAGTGTCGGTGGCCCCCTCTATCGTTTGACCGTGGCCACCAAGACCGACGCGTACCAGTGCACCGAGTGCGGTTGGACGACGGTGCGCTGGGTCGGGCGCTGTGGACAGTGCCAGACCTGGGGCAGCGTCGCTGAGCGAGGCGCCCCGAAGCTGCAGCTGATCAATGCCTCGGTGCCCGCTCAAAGGGCGGTGCCGATCGGCAAGGTCGACCTGCAGAGCGCGAATCGGACGCTGACCGGCATCGGGGAATTGGATCGTGTCCTCGGTGGTGGACTGGTTCCGGGTGCCGTGGTCTTGCTCGCAGGCGAGCCGGGAGTGGGCAAGTCGACGCTGCTGTTGGAGGTGGCCGCCCACTGGGCGCGAGCCGACCAGACCACCCTCTATGTCTCGGGTGAGGAGTCCGCCGCGCAGGTTCGGCTCCGGGCGGAACGCACCGGAGCGGTGGCCGACCAGCTCTACCTGGCCGCCGAGACCGACTTGGGCACGGTACTGGGCCACATCGAACAGACCAACCCGAGCCTGCTGGTGGTCGACTCGGTCCAAACCATCGGCACCGCCGAAGCCGACGGCTCGACGGGTGGGGTCAGCCAGGTCCGCGAGGTCACTGCGGCGCTGGTGCGGGTCGCGAAGCGGCGGGGCATGGCAGTGGTGATCGTGGGCCACGTCACCAAGGACGGCTCGATCGCCGGCCCCCGGCTGCTGGAGCACCTCGTCGACGTGGTGCTCTCCTTCGAAGGCGACCGGCACTCCGGCTTTCGGATGGTGCGGGCCACCAAGAACCGGTTCGGGCCCGCGGACGAGGTCGGCTGCTTCGAAATGGCCGCGCGCGGCATCGTCGAGGTGCCCGATCCGTCCGGACTGTTCACCTCCCAGCACGCCGAACCGGTCCCGGGCACCTGCGTGACGGTCACGATGGAGGGCAGCCGTCCGATGCTGGCCGAGGTGCAGTCGCTGGTGGTCCCGGTCGCCCAGGACGCCCCAGCCCGCCGCGTCACCAACGGTGTGGACAGCTCACGGGTCGCGATGGTGCTGGCCGTCCTGCAGCGAAAAGCGAAGATCTCTCTGGCCCGCAAGGACGTCTACGTGTCGACGGTGGGTGGTGCCCGGATCGCAGATCCCGCCGCCGACCTTGCGCTGGCGATCGCGATGGCGTCGGCGACGGCCGACGAGAACTACTTCTGCCGGGTCGTGGCACTGGGCGAGGTTGGGTTGGCCGGCGACCTGCGACGGGTGCCCGGGTTGGAGCGGCGGATCGGAGAGGCAGCCCGGCTGGGGTTCGAACTCGCCATAGTGCCGGCCGGCAGCCGTGACCCGAACAGCAAGATGCCCAAGATGCACGGATTGAGGCTGGTCGAGGTGGCGACCGTGGCCGAGGCGCTGGCGGCCCTCGGGTTGAACCGAAACCAGAAACCCGCTTCGCCGCACTGAACGCCCGGGCCTCGTTGTGCCGCAACGCAAGCAGCCGCGGAGAGTCGCCGCCCGCCCTACACTGACCATGATGAGCAAGCTGCGGACCCTCGGACACGACGAGGAGCGTTATCGCCGTTATCGCGCCCTGCTCGCGCCGGGGACGCCGCTGCGAGAGGGTTTGGAACGCATCCGTGCTGGCCGCACCGGTGCGCTGATCGTGCTGGGCAGCAACCCGGTGGTCGACCAGATCTCCACCGGCGGCTTCAATGTGAACACCGACTTCACCCCCACCGGGCTGCGCGAGTTGGCGAAGATGGACGGCGGCATCGTGGTCGACAAGGACTTGACGACCATCCTCGCCGCCGGCGTCCACTTCACCCCCTCAGCGCAGTTGCCCACCATCGAGACCGGAACCCGACACCGCACCGCTGACCGCATCGCGTTGCAGGCCAACGTGCCGGTCGTCACGGTATCCCAGGCCATGTCGTCGATAGCGCTGTTCATGGCCGGGCTGCGATACCCGATCGAGTCCTCCGAACAGATCCTGGTCCGTGCCGAACAGGCTGTCGCAACCCTGTCCCGTTACCGTGAGCGCCTGGAGTCGGCCACCTCGCAGCTGTCCTCGCTTGAGATCGACTCGTTGGTGACGATCGACGACCTGGTCAAAGCGGTGCAGCCGCTGGCCATGGTGCGCAGGCTCGCCGAAGAACTTGAAGGCCACGTCGAGGCCCTCGGCGTCGACGGCCGGCTGCTGCAATTGCAGTTGTACGACCTGACGCACGGTATCGACCAACTCGCCACCCTGATCGAACTCGACTACCGCGCAGAGGGTGATGAACGGTTCAGCCTGGATGTGCTGCGTCATCTGCCCGCGGGCGACCTGCTCGACCCGGTGAGCGTTGCGACCTCGATCGGCTTCACTTCCGGCAACCTCGACCAGCACCTCAACTGCAGGGGCTACCGGGTTGTCTCACAGTCTGCGCACATGACGACCTCCCTGGCCGGCAGGTTGCTGGAACACTTCGGTTCACTGCAAGGTGTCCTGGCTGCTTCGAGTTCGCAATTGGCGGGCGTGCCGGAGGTCAGCGTGGCGCGGGCCCGGGCCATCCGGGATGGCTTGGCCCGGCTCACCGAGAAGGCGGGGCACTGAGGCAGGTCAGGGCCGCAACGTCATGACGTGCCGGGCGCTGGCCGTCCCGATGCTGGCGGTGGCCACATAGGTACCGGCGCCCAGCGTCGTCCCCGACAGTTCACAACCATTTGCGCGGCCTACCGGCCAGCCGACCTCATAGCTGACCTCCGCACCCTGCTTCATCTCGAACGTCCCGGCCAATTGCCAGGCGGGGCAGGAACTGCTCGCCCAGATCCGGTCGCTGCCCGAGGTGATCACGACTTCGGCCTGCGCGCTGGCCAGGTCGAGGACGCAGGCGGCCTGACTGGTCGAAACGGTCACATTGAAGGCCACCGGGTCTGGCCCGGTCACTGCGTCCGGACCCGCGATACGCAGGGTTAGCTGCTTGGGCTGGCAGGCAACGGGGGTGGGGGCCTCGGTCGGGGTGGGGCTGGCTTCGGGCCCCGGCGACGCGGTGGGGCTCGCGGTAGCCGACGGGGCCGCACTGGCCGATGGCGACGCTTCGGCGCTCAGCTCAGGCGATGGTTCGGCGGAGTGGATGGACGCAGGCGTGCCGCTGCTGGCAGGCCCCGAAGTCGCCGTACCGCCATCGCCACCCGTCCGGGTGGCCAACCACATGACCATCACAATCAAGGCGATGATCAACGCCCCGACGACCCCGCGTCGAATCCAGTAGGTCTGGGCGGGTTCTGGGCCCACCGGGTCGCGCCACCCCTTCATGGCGCCATGGTAAAAGGTCGGATGACGGCGAGCGGGGCGCCACGCGGAACCGCACCGGCTCGCCCTGCTCCGGGAACTCCCGGGCAGCCAAGACCTCGACCAGGTGCACCGAACCGGGATACGGCTCGATGCCATTGCTGGCGAGCTAGCTGCCCGGGGCTCCTTCGCGCAGCGCGACGGCGACGGTCCCTGCCGCCAAGCCCGCCCACCAACCGCCCAGCAGGCCGGCCTTGAGGACGCCGCGCAACGCGCGGGAGCCGATCAGGTAGGGCATCGCGTACCAGGCGAGTGTGGCCAGTCCCGATACGGCGGTCAGCTGTGCGGAGGCAGCAGCGTCAGTGGTCATGCGATCATCCTCCCAGTTCGGCGCCGGGCCGGACACGGGCCGCGTCACATCAGCGGCGAGAAGGTGCGGAGAAGCGTCCACAGCGCCCGCCGCCACCAGGGCGTGGCACGGACATCAGCCAAGGTGATCCGGCGGGATTTCGCCACGGTCTGTTCGAAATCGGTTGACATGTCGGCGATCGCGGGGGTGCGGTACATCCACACGGCGTTCTCCTGGTGCAGGTAGAAGCTGCGGAAGTCGAAGTTGATGGTGCCGATGATGGCGACCTCGTCGTCCACCACCATTTGCTTCGCATGCATGAAGCCGGGGGTGTATTCGTAGACCTCAACCCCAGCCTCGACCAGTGGTCGGTAATTCGATCGCGTCACCTCATAGACGAATCGCTTGTCGGGGATACCGGGTGTGATGATCCTGACCCGCAGACCAGACTGCGCGAGCGAGGTGAGCACACTGGTCATCTCGCTGGTGGGGATCAGGTAGGGCGTCATCAGGTCGATTCGGTCATGGGCCCTGGTCATCATGTTGCGATAGGCGTCCCAGCCAGTCGAGTGGTCGTCGAACGGGCTGTCGTCGTAGTTGACGACCAGCCCCTTCCCCCACGGTTGTGCGGCCACCTGCTCCTCGGTGGGATGCAAAGCCACCAGGTCGGTCTGTTCGCCGGTGACCATCCGCCACATCGTGAAGTAGAGCGCCGCCATCCCCCACGCCCCCGGCCCGCGTAACCGGATCGTGGTGTCCTTCCAGTGCCCGTACTGCTCGATCTGGTTGATGTACTCGTCGGCGATGTTGATCCCGCCGGTGAACCCCACCAAGCCGTCGACGACCAGCAGTTTGCGGTGGTCCCGGTTGTTGTAGCGCAGCGTGAGGCCCGGGCCCAACTTGTTGACCGGCTTGACACGAATACCCGCTCGGGTCAGGTCTCTGGTGAACCGGGGAGGCAGGTTCCAGATGGAGCCGAGGTCGTCGTACATGAACCAGACGTCGACGCCCTCGGCGGCCTTGCGGGCCAGTACCTCGAACAACTGCCGCCACATCTTGCCGTCCGAGACGATGAAATACTCCAACCCGACCCAGCGTTTCGCGTCCTCAATGGCCTCGAGCATTGCGACGAAGGCGTCCTCACCCAACGGGTAGTAGGTCGTTTCGGTGTCGCGGTAGGCCACGAAGGGGCCGGCGGACTCCAGATATTGAATCTGACGGGCGGCGTCGGCCGGGATGCTCAGCACCGGCAGCGGAGCAGAGTCCCCGGTTTCGAGATGCTTGATGTCCTGTTCGTGGTGTCCGGCCCGCACGCGCAGCGCGCCGGGAGCGGACAGTTGATCGGTCTGGGCGATCTGCTGTATCACCGCATAGCGGATCACCTGCCGGCGGGTGCCCGTCCGAGAGCCGAAGAGCAGGTAGAAGGCGCCAGTGAATAGCGGTGCCACCAGGATCGGGACGGTCCACGCCAGCTTGTAGTCGATTTGCATCTTCGAGTTCAGGATGAAGACCAGCACCCCCAGGCTCAGCAGCAGGGACGCGGTACCCAGCCAGGGCGCCGCCTCTCTACCCCACAGCAGGATGGCGACCAAGACGAAGATCTGGAGGAGCAGCACGATCGCGGTGATGCCGACCCGACCCCAGACGAGGAGGAAGCGTTGCAGTCCGTCGCGCGGCTTGGTCAGCTCCACTTCCGCACTCATGGTCTCCAGTATGTCCGAGCCTGAGCAAAGGCTAGAATCAGGTGCACAACACGGGAGTCCGGTGCGCCGGGCTGAGAGGAGGGCTCGCAGCCCTCGACCGTCAAACCTGATCTGGATCATGCCAGCGCAGGAAGACACTCTTCCGGGCCGAGGGTCGGCCCCAACCCGTGCCCCTTACCAATGGAGGGCGCATGACAAGCAATCTGACCAACAACCAGCTGCTGGACGACCAGACCGCCCCGGCACGGGCGAGCCGCCACAGCTGGCGGGTGGTCGACATCGTGGTGGCAGCCGTGCTCGGCGTCGCCTGCGGGCTGATCTTCTTCGCCTGGAACAGCATCGGCTACGCCTGGTTCACCACCATGGACGCCCTCACCCCGGGTCTGGGCGGCATCGCCGCCGGCATCTGGTTCCTGGGCGGGCCACTGGGCATGTTGATCATCCGCAAGCCGGGGGCGGCGATCCTGGTCGAGCTGATCGGGGCGATCGTGTCGGCACTGCTCGGCAACGTCTGGGGCATCACCACGCTGTATTCGGGTCTGGCGCAGGGGCTGGGGGCGGAGTTGGTCTTCGCTCTGTTCGCCTACCGCAACTTCAAGCTGCCGGTGGCCTTGCTCGCAGGCGCCGGGGCCGGCCTGGGCGCTTGGACGCTCGAACTGTTCACGTCCGGCAATCTCGCCAAGGGCCCGACCTTCCTGGCCATCTACCTGACCAGCACGGTGATTTCCGGCATCGTGCTGGCCGGCGGCGTCGCCCATCTGCTCAGCAAGGCGCTGGCGGGCACCGGGGTGTTGGACCGGTTCGCGTCCGGACGCGACGCCGGCAACTGAGCCAACCACCGTGATCACGGCCAGCGGGTGGGGTTGGCGCTACGCGGGCCGTCCGGACTGGGCGGTTCGCGGGGTCGACTTCACCATTGAGGACGGCGAGCGGGTGCTGCTGCTGGGCGCGAGCGGCGCCGGCAAATCGACCGTGCTTGCCGCACTGACTGGGGTGCTGGGCAGCGCAGATGAAGGCACCGAGGAGGGCCGTCTGCTCATCGACGGCAAACACCCCACCCGCGTCCGCGGCCGGGTCGGGCTGGTGATGCAAGATCCCGAATCGCAGGTGGTGCTGGCGAAGGTCGGCGACGACGTGGCGTTCGGCTGCGAGAACATGGGGCTGCCGCGCCAGGAGATCTGGCCGCGAGTGCACCGGGCGCTGGACGCCGTCGGGCTGCGGGTGCCGATGGACCAACCGACCGGCGCATTGTCCGGCGGCCAGAAGCAGCGGCTGGCGATCGCCGCCGCGCTGGCGATGCAGGGGTCTACCGCCGACTCCGCTGGACCGGGCATCCTCTGCCTGGATGAGCCGACCGCGAACCTCGACCCCGCCGGCATCGTGGAGGTGCGCGACGCCATCGGCCGGGTGGTTGCCGACCGGACGACGACCCTGCTGGTGGTGGAGCACCGCGTCGACGTCTGGGCCGACCTGGTCGACCGGATCATCGTGTTGGGCTCCGAGGGGCTGCTCGCCGACGGGCCGGTGGCGCAGGTGCTCGCCGAGCAAACCGCTGAACTGCTGGCAGCCGGGGTCTGGGTACCGGGGGTTCCGCATTCGCTCAGCCCCCGACCGGTGCGTCCCAGCGGCCAGCCCTTGGTGTGGACCGAAGACCTGACCACCGGCTACCAGGCGTCCCAGCCGGTGGGCCGCAATCTGACGGTCACCATTCCCGAGGGGTTGTCCACGGTGATCACCGGACCCAATGGAGCCGGCAAGTCGACCTTGGCCCTGACCTTGGCCGGACTGTTGCGTCCGCTGGCCGGCCGCGTCCGGACCGCCACCGGGCTGCAACCGGAGCCACGGCAACGCGGTCGGCGCAGTTCCCGCACCCTCGATCCGGCCGACCCGCACACCTGGACGAGCCGCCACCTGCTCACCCGGATCGGCACGGTCTTTCAGCAACCCGAACACCAGTTCGTGGAACGCCGGGTAAGGGAGGAGTTGGCCGTCGGCCTGCGCGCGCTCGACTGGCCGCAACCCCGGATCGACCGGCGGGTGAGCGAACTGCTCGAGATACTGCACTTGACCGGCCTTGCCACCGCCAACCCGTTCACCCTTTCCGGCGGCGAGCAGCGACGGCTCAGCGTGGGCACGGTGCTGGCCACCAGCCCGGCGCTGATCGTGCTGGACGAACCCACCTTCGGCCAAGACCGAAACACGTGGACCGACCTGGTGCAGTTGGTCTTGCAGATCCTGGCCGAGGGCCGCACGATCATCTCGGTGACCCACGACCCCGCCTACCTTGAAGTGCTGGCCGAGAACCGCCTGGCATTGACGGCAGCGCCATGACCGCAGTCCAGACCGGCACCGCCCAGGCAGCCGCCGCCCCCACCCTGCTGGACCGGATGAATCCGGTGACCCGGCTCGGGTTGGCGGTGCTGGCGTCACTGCCGATCCTGATCACTCTCGACTGGGTGAGCGCGCTGACGATGCTTTGCTGCCAGTTCGGCGTCTTCGTCGCCTGCGGGGTACCGGTTGCCCGGCTGATCCGCCGCACGGCGCCGCTGCTGCTGGTCGCCCCGATCGGGGCGCTCAGCATGGCGCTGTACGGCCGGCCCGGCGGCGAGATCCACTTCCAGTGGTGGCTGATCACGGTCAGTGACCGGTCGCTGCTGCTGGCGGTGGCCGTCTTCCTTCGCATCCTGGTTCTGGGCAGCGCAGCGGTGATCCTGATCGGTGGCGCCGATCCAACGCGGATGGCCGACGGACTGGCGCAGATCTTGCGGCTGCCGGCTCGGTTCGTGCTGGGGACCCTCGCCGGCGTCCGGATGGTTGGGTTGTTCGCCGAAGACTGGCGCACTATGGCGCTCGCCCGCCGCGCCCGCGGCATCGGTGACACCGGGAGGCTGCGACGCTTCTTCACCATGGCGTTCGCGCTGCTTGTCTTCGCCATCCGGCGCGGCACCAAACTCGCCACCGCCATGGAGGCTCGTGGCTTCGGTTCGCAGCGGCAACGCAGTTGGGCGCGGCCGTCCCAGCTGGGACGCGCAGACCTGGTCGGGCTGCTGGTGGCCCTCGCGGCGGGTGCACTGTCGATCGGGTTGGCGCTGTGGGCCGGCACCTTCTGGCTGGTGCTTTGGGACGCGACGTGACGCGCGAGCTCCAACTACCGGGCGCCTGGCCGACGTTGGTCGACGAGGTTGTGCAAGCCGCGCGGGGACGCCGGCTGGTCGTCCTGCTGGACGGCGGGTCGGGTGCCGGCAAGACCACCCTTGCCCGCCGGCTGCACCGCGACCTCGAAGCACGACTCGGGACGACACAGCTGGTCAGCCTGGACGATGTGTACCCCGGCTGGCATGGGCTGGCGGCGGCGTCCGAGCTGGTCTGGCAGTCGATTCTACGTCCCGCCTCGCCCGGCTATCCCGGCTGGGACTGGGCGCGCGACCAGCCCTCCGGCTGGCGTGGACTCGACCCACAGCTGCCGATCATCGTTGAGGGCTGCGGGGCGATCAGCCACCGCAGCGCTGCGCTGGCCAACGTCCGGATCTGGTACGAGATGGACGCCGGCCTGCGCCAAGAGCGGGCGCTGGGCCGCGATGGCGATGGCTACCGCCCGTGGTGGGACACCTGGGCCGCTCAGGAAGCGGCCCACTGGCAGGCGAACCAGCCGTGGGAGTTGGCTGATCTCATCGTCCGCGGCGCGGCATAGCCACGCCCCCCTACCGCGTTGGCCGGCGGAAAGCGCTCGACTTCAACAGCGATCACGCAACAAGGGGTTACACAAATCGCTGAGTCTCGCTAGCGTGTCGGCATGAGTGTGGTCTCGCAACGCCCGGTCCTGAAGATACGCGACTTCCAGCTGGGCGGTCCGGGCCGACCGAAGGTCATCATCCCCCTCACCGACGCCCACGAGCCGGGTCTGATCGCGACGGCCCGGCGGGTCGCCGCCAGCCGCGCCGACATGGTGGAGTGGCGCGTCGACCGGTACGAGTATCGCGACGACCACACCAAGGTGGCCAGGACGGCTGCGCGGATCCACGAGATCGTGGGCGAGCGTCCATTGCTGTTCACCGCACGAACCAAGCACGAGGGCAGCAACTGGCATCCATCCAGCGACGGCTACCGCGACCTCATCGCGGACGCCTGCGCCAGCGGCACCATCGACCTGGTCGACGTCCAGTACCTCAACCCGGCCGCGAAGCGGTGCATCGAGGCCGCGCGGGCCAACCGGATACCGGTGGTCGCGTCAAACCACGACTTCGTCGGCACACCGAGCGTCCAGGAGATCAGGGATCGATTGAACGCGATGGCCTCAATGGGGGCAGACGTCGCGAAGATCGCAGTGATGCCCCGGTCGCCGCAAGATGTGGCAGCGCTGCTGGCCGCGACCGCCGAGTGTGCGGATACCTCGCGGGTGCCGCTGATCACGATGTCGATGGGTCCGTTGGGGGCGGTCAGCCGGCTGGCCGGGCAGGTCTTCGGTTCGTGCGCCACGTTCGCCACCCTCGGCGACGCCGGGTCGGCCCCCGGCCAACTACCACTGGACGACGTGCTGGCCGCCCTAGACCTGATCGGCCGCGACCTGTGACCCCGGCCGACTACTGCGCTTCGCGCGTCGGGGCGGGGTGCCGGGTGCGCGCGGCGGCGGCAATCAGTTGGGCGGCTTCCTCGACATCCAGACGGCAGGTGTTGACCACCAGGTCGTAGTAATCCAAGTCGCGCGGGTCGTAGCCGTAGCTGAAAACCGACATCGAAACCCGCAACTCGTCCTCGAACCTCAACTGCACGGCAACCATCTCGGACGCCGAATCCAGCGCCTCCGCGGCACGATTCACCCGAGCAGGCTCCGGGCCGTCCAACCAGACGTGCAAGGCCTGCGGCCAGTCCCGAAGAACGTAGGCGCCGTTGCGTCCCATCAGCACCCCACCCTCGCGGGCCCACCGTTGCACGGCCCTGGCGTTCTCGGCGATCCGGTCATGCAGGCTGGCCAGATCGGTCTGCGACAACACGTCTTGCACGACCGAATCCGAACCGAAACTCTGCAGCAGCCGGATGAACTGATCGTCCTCAGAGTCGTCTGCGGCAAAGGCCCGGGCGATGTCAGCTGAGCTGACGGCTTGGCCATGCAATGGCAGGCCCAGGATTTCTGCGAGCCGCCGGCCGATGGCCTCCATCTGCGAGCCAGCGCTCTCCCACAGTGTGATCACCGGGCGGACACCCGCTGCGACGTCTGGTTCGGCCATGACACCCTCCTCGGTCCTACGTCGATTATGGCGTCGGGAGGCGGGCTCCGCTCAGCTCCGTGGTTTCCGGCCAGGAGCCCGGTGGAACCGAACGGGGTCTGCGCCCGAAACGCTCCTACCGACCGCACGTACCAGCCAGATCAGACGCCCACGCGGAACATCGACTCGTAGAACAGCGCCCGCCCCAGCACCTCGGCGATGAAGACGAGCACCAAGGAAGTGGTCAACACGACGACCAGCCGCCCCAGGTTCTCGCGTGGCTTCGCAGCGATGAAGTAGGTGAACACAGCCAGCAGGCCGGCCCCGAGTGCGAGGAGCCCCAACCGGGCGACGAAGAGCGCGCCGGAGTAGACCTCGACCGACTGCAGAGCCACCCCGCCGATTGCGGTCAACCCGCTCAGATACAGCGGGATCGCCACCAACAACGCAGCCGAAGCAACGAACGCGGTGACCACGATGCCGCGCACCGAGACAGCCAGCAGAGCCTCCACCTCATCACGCACCGCCGGGTCGGCCGGCGTGGTGAACCGCTGGCGGAGCGAGACTCTTCGACCGGAATCGGCGGCAGACGCGGTGACACCCCGGGCGACCTGCCGGGCCTGCACCGATGTGGTGATCACGAAGGCCGTCCCGATCGCCAGTGACCCGAGAATGACCGTGGTCGCGAAGAACTGCAGCGGCACGAACCAGGAGTGCCAGGCAGGGACGGTGACCAGCGAGTAGTAGATCATCGACATGGAGTAGACCAGCCCCACCCCCACCAGTGCCGTCAGGACCGCGAGCGCCTGCCGCAGCCGAGGGCGTCCCCACTTGAGCAGCTGCACCACTGCGAACAGGAAGCCCAGCGCCGCGAAGCCGGTGCCGAAGAGGATCTCTCGGGACAACCAGGACGATCCGGCGTGCCGGATCACGTTGAAGGTGTTGGTGACGTCGTGCATGTGGAACATCGACACGGCCAACCCGAAAACCATCGCGGGCCCGATCGCCAGCAACGCCGGGTCGGCGACCTGGTCGATGGCCTTGGCGGAGAAGCGCAACGACCCGAGTGTCTGGACGACGCCCAGCACCAGGAAGGCGCCCACGCACATCTGGGCGATCACCGTGAACAAGATCATGGGCAGCTCAGCGACGTTCATGGTCAGATCTCCTGGCGGTTGGCGATGAACCCGCTGCCATGGCCGATGGGTTGGGCATCGCGGTGGGGTTTGATGACCAGGTTCGGCCGCGTTGTCGAGGGGTCCGGGAGCGGCTCGAAGGCGTTCTGGTCACCGTACTTTGCGCGTAGCTCGTCGATCGGGCCCCAATCCAGGGCGCGCGCCGGACAGGCGTCCACACACGCCGGAGCCTGGCCGGACTCGCGATAGTCGAAGCACAGGTCGCACTTGGTCATGTGGCCCGTCTCCGCGTTGAACTGCGGGGCGCTGTAGGGGCATGCCCACTCGCAGTAGCGGCAGCCGACGCACTTGCTGTCGTCGACGTAGACGGTGCCGTCCGCGCGCTGGGTCATGGCCGTCGTCGGGCAGACCGTGACGCAGATCGGATTCTCGCAGTGGTTGCAGGCCATCGAGGTGTAGTAGCTGAAAACGCTGGGACGAGCGGTGTCACCTTCCACCTGCCACGAACCACCGCTGTACTCGACGACCCGCCGCCAGTTCACGCCGAGCGGATTGTTGTGCTTGTCCTTGCAGGCGATCTGGCATGCCTTGCAGCCGTTGCACAAGGTTTGGTCGAAGTAGAAGCCGTACATGGCGGTCACACCTTCTTGATCTGGACGAGGCTGGTGTGCTGGCAGTTGCCCTTGGAGACGGGGGCGGGGTGCAGTCGCGAGAGCACATTGACCGAACCCCCATGGTCGACGCCTTGGGCGTCCACCTTCATCCAGGCGCCCTGCGGCAGGCTGGCGACACCCGGCATGATCCTGGGGGTCACCTTTGCCCTGATCTGGACGCGTCCCCGATCGTTGAACAGCTCGACGATGTCGCCGTCGGCGATGCCACGGTCGGCGGCGTCAAACTGGTTCACCCAGACCAGCTGTGGGTGCGCCTCTTGCAGATTGGTGAGGTTTCCGTAGGTCGAGTGGGTGCGCGCCTTGTAGTGGTGGCCGATCAGCTGGATCGGGTACTTGGCGTCAGGCTCGCGAGCCTCCTCCGCGCCCTCCCAGGTGGCGATGTACTCGGGCAGCGCGCTCACCCGGTCACCCTTGTCGCCGCCGGGGAACTCCCAGGTCAGTGACATCTCGTAGAGCTCCGCCGAGAAGATCTCGATCTTGCCCGACGGCGTGGCCAGCGGGTTTGCGACCGGATCGTCCCGAAAGCTCTTGAGTGCGACCGTCGTGCCCTCAGGGTTCGCGTAGCGATAGACGCCCAGCGACAACATGTCGTCGAACGACGGCATACCTGGCACCGCCTTGCGGTTGAGCTCCTCGTGCAGGTACCGAGCCCATCCCTCGAGGTCACGGCCCTCGGTGAACTCCTGCTGCACCCCGAAGCGCTTCGAGATCTCGGTGACCATCTCGTAGGCCGGACGCGAGTCATGGAGCGGCTCGATGGCCTTCTCGCACATGATCAGGTATGCCATGTCGCCGGTGTACTCGCTGGGCGCGAGATCCCAGCGCTCGGCGGTGGTGGTGTCGGGCAGAACCAAGTCGGCCAGCTCCGCCGAGCCGGTGAACTGGTTGTCGACCACGCAGATGAACTCGCACTTGGACTGATCCCGCAGGATCTCGCGGGTCAACAGGTTCTCGGCGTGCTGACTGGCGAACATGTTGCCGCCGTACTCCAGCATGAACTTGATGCCGACGTTCAGCCGGTCGGCACCACGGATGCCGTCCTTGGTGGCGGTCATCTCGGGGCCGTGGTCGATGGCGTCGGTCCAGCCGAAGTTCGAGATGGACACCGGTACCTTGTTCTCGCCATCCGGGAACCATTGCGTCAGCGGCCAGTAATAGCCTTCCCGGCCGCCGGTGCCGCCGCCCGGGATGCCGACCTGGCCGAGCACGTTGGACAGCAGGTAGATCGCACGGGCCTGGTTCTCGCCGTTGGCGTGGCGCTGCGGTCCCCAGCCTTGGGCGATGTTGACCGGCTTGGTAGTGGCCAGTTCGAACGCGAAGTTCTTGATCACCTCGGTGGGGACCCCGGTGATCCGCGACGCCCACTCCGGGGTCTTCTCGATGCCGTCCGGGCCCTTGCCTTCCAGGTAGCTGCGGTAGGACGCGTTCGCGGGCGCCCCCGGGGGCATGTGTTCCTCGTCGAAACCGATGCAGTACTTGTCCAGGAACTCCTGGTCGTGCAGGTTGTTGGCGACCAGATGATGCACCAACCCGGCGACCAGCGCCGCGTCGGTTCCCGGACGGGGCGCAATCCATTCGTCGGCGAGCAACGAGACCGAGTCGGAATGGCGCGGGTCGACCACCACGATCTTGAGGCCAGCGGTCTTGGCGGCCTCGAGCGAGGTGAACACCAGACCACCACCCGACATCCGGGTTTCCTGCGGGTTGTTGCCCCAGAGCACGAGCATGCGGCCGTGCTGGATGGAGTCCTCGAAGGAGTTGGAGATCTGCTCGTCCGGGTTGCCGTAGTGGAACCGAGTGATGGTGCCGATCTGTGAGTACGAGTAGTTGCTGTAGTAACCCAGGTAGCCGCCCAGCAGGTTGAACAGCCGGGCCCAGCCACCGGAGGTACCCAGATGCGCGTTCCAGACACCGGAACCGTAGACCTTGAAGACCGCCTCGTTGCCGTAGGTGTCGATGGTGTACTTCAGCTTCTCTGCGAACAGGTCGAAGGCCTCGTCCCAACTGATCTCGTCCCACTGCCCGGCGCCGCGCTCGGTGCCGTCGCGCCGCTTCAGCGGAGTCTTGATGCGGTCGGGGTTGTAGATGCGTTGGCGCATGTTGCGGCCGCGCACGCAGGCCCGGATCTGACGATTGAACAAACTGTCGTCACCGGTGTTGTCGGGTAGCACCCGCTCAACCGTGCCGTCCTTGATCTGGAGGCGGATGGGGCAGCGTGAACCGCAGTTCACCACGCACGCGCTCCAGACCGTCCGGTCGGCATCTGCCATGCCGTCGCCGGCGGCCGCCGCCTGCTGCGGGCCGACACCGGGCATCTCGGTGAGACTCAGCCCGACACCGACCAAGGCGCCGCTGCCAGCCACTGCGGACGACCACTTCAGGAAGGACCGACGCCTCAAGTCCTGCTCCAGGAAACCGACTCCCATGTCGAGCTCCGTTCAGTTGCACTCGGATTCCGAGCACCCTACAGGATCTTCGGAAGCCGGGGCACGCCGGGGGGATGGCTCAGGTCGACGGCCCCCAGCCGGGCGGCATGGTGGAGCCGAAGGGGTTTTGCACCCGATAGGTGCAGACCGGGCAGTGCTCACCGGTTCCGCGAAACGGCGTCAGACAGCGGGAACAGGCCCGCACCTCGAACAGTTCGAGCAGGACCGGCTCACCAAGCAGAGCGGGCGGGCCGAGGCGACCACGTTCGTTCAGGGCTTTCGGGACGCAGACCACAACGCATTTGCCACATCCGATGCACAGACTGGGGTCGAAACCGAGTCCGGCGCGCCGTCCGGCGGTTTGCAGAGCCAAGGCATCGGTCGGGCAGCTCTGGACGCAGACCCGGCACGCCGTGCAGCCTTCGCTGACGAGGTCGAGCGCACCGGACGACCATCCGGCGGCGGGCGGTTCGGGTGCTTGCCCGTGGTCGCCTGCGAGCTTGCGGATCACGGTGCGCAGGCGCTGCTGTGGGCTGCCGTGATCCGGCAGCCCGGGCGTCTGCTCGTCCGGCACACCACCCAAGCCGAAGATCGAGCGCCGCCGCAGTACCGGCATGGCGTCCGCGTCGAGCACCTGCTTGGGGCGCTTGGCATCTGCCGGTGGTTCGCCGGCGACCTGAAGCCGGTCAGTGACGCCGGCGACCAGCGCCAATTCCGACCACTCCGTGCGCCACGGGCCACCGCAGTCCGTCAGGTCGAGCACCACGCGCCCCACTCCGAGGCTCAGCAGTTCAAAAGGCAGCGCCCGGGGCAGGTCGTCAAGGCAGCCTCGCCAGGCAACGACGGTCTCGTCCCGGCCGGCGAGCACCCGTTCGGACGCCTCCGCGCAGATCAACCGCACCGTGCCCGCTCGCTCCTCACGAGTTGCCCACAGCAGCAGCGAATGCCCGGGCGAGCGCTTCTGTTCGGTCGAGGCTGACATTTTGCGGGTTTCAGACGCCGACGCGGACCATCACCTCGTAGAACAACGCCCGGCCCATCAACTCACCGATGAACACCAAAACAAACGAACTGACCATCAAGAACCCCAACACCGGCAACTTCTTCGTCCCGAACCCCGCGTAATAGAACGCCATCACACCGAGCAAGAACGCACCCAACACCAACAACCCGAACCGCATCACCGCGAAACCAGCCCCGTAATGCGCCGCCGAAACCAAACCAACCTCACCCAAACCAGCCAACCCCGACACATAAACCGGCATCGAAACCAACAACACACCCGCCACCAACACCGCACCCACCACACAACCCCGCACACTGCCAACCAGCAACTCCGCCACCTGCCCAGCAGTCTGCGGATCATCAACCTCCCGATCAGCAAAGAAAGCCCTCAACCGCTGACCGTACGACCCGCCCTCACCCACCGCCACGCCCTGCGAACCAACCACCCGCTTCTGCCGACGCCCCATCACCAACACGAACGCCGTCCCAACCGCCAACGCCCCCAACAACAACGCCGTACCAAAGAACTGCACCCACGTCGCCCACGAATTCCACGCCGGCACGGTCACCAGCGAGTAATAAATCATCACCTGCGAAACCACCAAACCAACCCCGAACAACGCCGTCACCACCGCCAACACCCGACGCAACACCGGCGAACCGATCTTCAACACCTGCAACAAGAAGAACAAGAACCCCAAACCAGCGAACCCGACCCCAAAAATGATCTCCCGACTCAACCACGACGACTGCCAATGCCGAACAACATTCAGCGTGTTCCCCACATCATGCATATGAAACATCGACGCAACCAAGCCAGCCACCATCGCCGGGCCAAGCGCAAACAGCGCCGGATCGGCCAACCGATCCACCACCCTGGACGAATACCTCACCCCACCCACTGTCTGCACCAAACCAAGCACCACAAAAGCACCCACACACATCTGCGAAACAACCGTGAACAAAATCATCGGCAACTCACCAACAGCCACGATCAAACCTCCTTCGGGTTCGCGATCGAACCAACACCCGAACCCACCGGCTGCGCATCACGATGCGGTCTGACCAACAGATTCGGCTCAGTGATCGACGGATCAGGCAACGGCGCCACCGACCTCACACCACCCGGATACCTCGCCTCCAACTCAGCCAACGGACCCCAATCCAACGCCCGCGACGGACACGCCGCCACACACGCCGGAGTCAACCCCTCCTGCCGATAGTCAAAACACAAATCACACTTCGACATATGCCCCGTCTCGACATTGAACTGCGGAGCCGAATAGGGGCACGCCCACTCACAATAACGACAACCAACGCACTTCGAATCATCAACAAAAATCGTGCCGTCAGCACGAACCGTCATCGCCGTCGTCGGACACACCCGCACACAAATCGGATCCTCACAATGATTACACGCCACCGACGTGTAATAGGCGAACACCCGCGGCGAAAAAGTATCCCCCACCACCTGCCAAGAACCACCCGAAAACTCCACCACACGCCGCCAATTCACACCCACCGGCGTATCATGCTTATCCTTGCAGGCAATCTGACAAGCCTTACAACCAGTACACAACGACTGATCAAAATAAAAACCCAAACGCTCAGACACAATTCACCCCTAAACCTTCTGAACCTGGACGATGGTGGTGTGGACCGCGTTCCCCTTCGCCAGCGGCGAAGGGTGCAGGGAGGTCAGCGAGTTGACCGAGCCAGCGGCATCGACCGGCACGTCCGGGTTGGCGCCCGGCGGCCCGGCCTCGTCAGTGGGCCGGTACCAGGCGCCCTGCGGCAGCGAAAGGACACCGGGCGCGATGCGCTCGGTCACCCGGGCCTCAATCCGGACGGTGCCGCGGTCGTTGTAGACGAAGACCTGGTCACCATTGGCGATGCCACGCTCGGCCGCGTCGATCGGGTTGATCCACAGCACTTGGTGGTGGGCCTCCCGCAGCCAGTCGACGTTGCCATAGGTGGAGTGGGTCCGGGCCTTGAAGTGGTGCCCGATGATCTGCAACGGGTACTTCTCGTTGCTCATGGCATCTTCGGCGCCCTCCCAAGTGGCCACGTACTCGGGCAGGGGCTTGAGCACATCGCCGGGCAGCTCGGGCCGGAAGTCACCGAACGTCCACTTCTGGGCCATCGCCGCCAACCGGCTCGAGTAGATCTCGATCTTGCCCGATGGGGTGTCCATCGGCTTGGCCTGCGGATCGGCGCGGAAGTCGGCCAGCGGGATGACCGGGCCAGCGTTCTTGCGGTACAGACCCATCTGCTTCCAGGTGTCGTAGTCCGGGATGTCGGGGTCCCCGACCCGGGACAACTCGACGGCCTCGCGCAGCCACTGCTCACGATCCTTGCCCTCGGTGTACGCCTGTTCGGTGCCCAGCCGCTTGGCCAGGTCTGTGCAGATGTCGAAGATCGACCGGCACTCGTACATGGGTTCTATCGCCTGCTCCGAGATGATGCCGTACGCCATCGGGCCGGCATTCTCGCCGGGATGCAGGTCGAACTCCTCGGCGGACGAGGTACCCGGCAGGACGTAGTCGCTGTAGCGGGCCGAAACCGTCATCTGGATGTCACAGTCGACGATCAGTTCGCACTTCGAGTCGTCCTGCAGGATCTCAACCGACTTGTTGTTGTCGCCGGTCTGGTTGACGATCGAGTTGCCGCCGTACTGCCAGACCATCTTGATCGGCACGTCCAGTTTGATGTTGGTCGGATTGCCGTCTTCATCGACCGGAACCTTGATCGCCCGTACCCCGGGCGCCGGCTTCTCGCCGACGCCGGCGTTGAAGGTGTCCATCTTGGGACCGTGGTCGATGGCGTCCAACCAGGAGAAGACCGAGATGATCTTGTTCGACGGGTTCTGCAAGCCATAGTTGAATGGCTGGACGATGGATAGCCCCGCGGCAGCCTCGCGTCCACCGGTACCGCCGCCCGGAAGGCCGACGTTGCCGGTCGCGCAGGCCAGCAGGAAGATCGCCCGAGCCTCATTCTCGCCGTTGGCCCGCCGCTGGGGGCCCCAACCCTGGGTGATCGCACAGGGCTTCGCCTCCGCGATTTCCCGGGCCAGCCGCCGGATGGCAGCTGCCGGGATGCCCGTGATGCCGGCAGCCCAGTCCGGGGTCTTCTTGATGCCGTCCGGGCCCCTGCCCTCCAGGTAGCTGCGGTAGGACGCGTTCGCGGGCGCGCCCTGCGGCATGTGATCCTCGTCGAAACCGATGCAGTACTTGTCCAAGAAGTCCTGGTCGTGTGTGCCTTCTTGGATCATCACGTAGATCATGGCGGCGATCAGCGCCGAGTCGGTGCCAGGGCGGATCGGCACCCACTCGTCCGCCAGCGCGACGGCGGTCTCGCTCATGCGCGGGTCGACCACGATCGTGCGGACGCCGGATGCCTCCTTGGTCTGCTGGGCGACAAACAGTTGCCCGCCGCCGGACATCCGGGTCTCCAGCGGGTTGTTGCCAAACATCACCTGGAGGCGGGAGTTCTTCGCGTCGTCGAAGGAGTTGCTCGACACCCAGGAGCCATAGAAGTACGGATAGGCTTGGGTGATCTCGGTGGTCGAGTAGTCGGAGTAGTGGTCCAGATAACCACCCCAGGTGTTCATCAGCCGGGCGAAGGCAGTGCCGTCAGGGGGCCAGGAGCACGCCATCGTGGCGCCCAGCGTCCCAGTACCGTAGTTGATGTAGAAGGCCTCGTTGCCGTGCTCGGCCTTGATCTGTTTCATCTTGTCGGCGATCTCGTCGAGCGCCTGATCCCAGGAGATCTCCTCCCACTGGCCCTCGCCGCGCTTGGTGCCTTCCTTGCGCTTCAGCGGGGTCTTCAGCCGGTCGGGATTGTAGATTCGATGCCGGATGGAGCGGCCACGCACGCAGGCGCGCACCTGCTGGCCACCGATTTCGTCGCTACCGGTGTTGTCCGCCAGAACCCTGACGATGACTCCGTCCTTGATCTGCAGTCGAACCGGGCAACGCGATCCGCAGTTGACCGTGCAAGCACTCCAAACGGTCTTGTCCACCTCGGCCATGCCCTCTGCCGGCTCAGCGGACGCAGACGTTGCGCCTGGCATGCCGATGTAGGCGACCGACCCCACCAGCGCCGTCGTACCGGCCACGGCGCCGGACCACTTCATGAATGAGCGCCTGTCAACGCTCGGAATGAGGACCGACATCTCGACCCCTCTCATCTCAGCCCAGCTGGACACAATCGTGTTGAGCACCGCATTCGAGGACTCGGTGGGGCGAACGTTTCAAGCAGGCTCCAAGCCGGTACGGGCTGTACATCCGCTGCCGAATTGAGCGGCCACGCACGCAGGCCCTGATTGACCGGTTCTCGAGGCTGTTGTCGCCGGTGTCGTCATCCAGCACCCGCACAACGACGCCATCCTCGACGACTAGGCGCAGCGGGCAGCGAGACCCACAGTTCACCGTGCAGGAACTCCACACCACCTCGTCGGTCGCGTCGGGCTCCGCGTGCGACTGGGCCACCTGCGCGGTGGTCAACAAACCGCCACCCACCAAGGCGGACGAGCCGCCGACAGCGGCCGACCACCTCAGGAATGATCGGCGATTCAATGAGTTGTTGGTGGTGCCGGTGATCACTGGCTACTCCCTCTGTCCAGACACCGTCGTCTGACCTCCGAGTTGTCTGAGGAATCCTATACGTTCCCCTCTCAGCGCGCGCCCCCCACGGCAAAGGGGTGGGACCCGCCCGACGGCGAGCCCCACCCCGAATCTGGGTTCAGTAGGAGTTGATTACTTGTCTTCGTACTTGAAGGAGACCCGAAGCTTCGTCCGGAAGGTGAGTTGACCACCCGCATCAATGTGGACGTCCTGCTCGACCACCTCGGCGACCCGGAGGTCGCGAATGGTCTTGCTGGCCACCTTGATTGCGGCGGCGGCAGCGTCCTCCCAAGACTCGGTACTGGTTCCGACGAGATCTGTCACTCGATAAACGCTCATAGACCCCTCCTTGATCCGGGTGCACAGGCTTGCCCCCTGCCACTCTTTCTACCTGCAATCCAGCGCATCGGCAAGGGGTGTTGGCGCGGTAATCGGCGGGCCGACAGACCCTCGTCAGACCCGGGTCGGGCGATCTGACACCGGTAGCCGGAGGACGCCCGGCCCCGGTCCTTCGACACCGCGTCCGGTGACGCTTCCTTCGGGCTGACCTTCTTGGAGTCTGATCGGACGACCGCTGAGATCGTCGTGGCCAAGGGCGTGTACGGCGTCCAGGTCTCTTCCGCCAGCATTGATCCCGCCAAGGCCATTGAGGTGGTGCGTTCCGCCACCGCAACCATCAGGGACCAGGTCAGCTCAATACGCACCGGCGGCGGGCCCCGGTTGGGGTCCGCCGCCGACGTCCTTCGTTTTGTGGTGCTCAGCCTTGCGGCGAACCGCTGTCAAGTTCGGCGAACGGTACGTCGGGAAGGGTCGTCTTCGGCGTCCCCACGAAGGTGAACGCCTTTAGCGACTTCTCGTCGGCACCAGGCACCGCGTCCACCACGACGATCGAACCCGCCGTCAGTTCCCCGAAGAGGATCTGCTCGGCGACGGGGTCTTCGATCTCGCGCTGGATGGCCCGACGCAACGGGCGCGCCCCCAGCACGGGGTCGTAGCCGCGTTTTGCGATCAGCGTCCGAGCCGCCGGGGTCAACTCGATGCCCATGTCGCGGTCAGCGAGGCGGGCATCGATCTCGGAGACCATCAGGTCGACGATGTTCTGGATGTCCTCCGGGCTCAGCTGGTGGAAGACGATCGTTTCGTCGACACGGTTCAGGAACTCTGGACGGAAGTGCTGCTTCAGTTCCTCGTTCACCTTCGCCTTCATCGACTCGTAGCTCGTCCCGGCGTCCCCGGCCCGCGAGAAGCCCAGCGTCACGCCCTTCGAGATGTCGCGGCTACCCAAGTTGGTGGTCATCACGATGACCGTGTTCTTGAAGTCGACCACGCGGCCCTGGGCATCGGTGAGACGACCCTCGTCCAGGATCTGTAGCAGCGAGTTGAAGATGTCGGGGTGAGCCTTTTCGATCTCGTCGAACAAGATCACGCTGAACGGCTTGCGCCGCACCTTCTCGGTGAGCTGGCCGCCTTCTTCGTAGCCGACATAGCCGGGGGGCGAGCCGAACATCCGCGAAGCAGTGTGCTTCTCGGAATACTCGCTCATGTCCAGGACGATCAGCGCGTCCTCGTCACCGAAGAGGAACTCGGCCAGCGCCTTGGTCAACTCGGTCTTGCCGACACCCGAGGGACCGGCGAAGATGAACGAGCCGGACGGTCGCTTGGGATCCTTCAAGCCCGCGCGGGTGCGGCGGATCGAACGGGACAACGCCTTGACCGCGTCGTCCTGACCGATGTAGCGCTTGTGGATCTCGTCCTCCATGCGCAGCAGCCTGCTCGACTCCTCCTCGGTCAGCTGGGAGACCGGGACACCGGTAGAACTGGCCAGCACCTCGGCGATCTGCTCCTGACCGATCACCGCGGGGGTATCGCCATCGCCGTCCTTCCAGGCCTTCTCGCGTTCGGAGCGAGCTGCCAGCAGACGCTTCTCGGAATCCCGCAGACCTGCCGCCCGCTCGAAGTCCTGGGCGTCGATCGCCGCTTCCTTCTCGATCCGGACGCCGGCGATGCGCTCGTCGAACTCGCGCAGGTCGGGGGGTGCGGTCATCCGCATGATGCGCATCCGGGCGCCGGCCTCGTCGATCAGGTCGATCGCCTTGTCGGGCAGGAAACGATCCTGCACGTAACGGTCGGCCATGTTCGCGGCCGCGCTCAAGGCCTCGTCGGTGATGGTGACGCGGTGATGCGCCTCATAGCGATCCCGCAGGCCCTTGAGGATATCGATCGTCATCGCGATCGACGGCTCCGAAACTTGGATCGGCTGGAAGCGGCGCTCCAGGGCGGCGTCCTTCTCGATGTGCTTGCGGTACTCGTCCAGCGTGGTGGCACCGATGGTCTGCAACTCACCGCGAGCCAGCATGGGCTTGAGGATGGACGCGGCGTCGATCGCACCTTCGGCGGCACCGGCCCCGACCAGGGTGTGGATCTCGTCGATGAACAGCATGATGTCACCGCGGGTCTTGATCTCTTTGAGCACCTTCTTCAGGCGCTCCTCGAAGTCGCCGCGGTAACGGCTGCCGGCGACCAAGGCCCCCAGGTCGAGGGTGTAGATCTGCTTGTCGCGCAGCGTCTCGGGGACATCGCCGCGGACGATGCGCTGGGCCAGGCCCTCGACGATCGCCGTCTTGCCGACGCCCGGTTCACCGATCAGCACCGGGTTGTTCTTGGTACGCCGGCTGAGCACGGTCATCACGCGCTCGATCTCGGTCTTGCGGCCGATCACCGGGTCGAGCCGGTTCTCGCGGGCGGCCTGGGTCAGGTTACGGCCGAACTGGTCGAGCACGGTGTTGGTACCGCGGGGCGACTCGCCCATCTCGGGCGCACCGGAGGTGATCGGCTGGCCCTCGGTGGTGCCTTGGTAGCCGCTCAGCAACTGCAGCACGGTGTTGCGGACCCGGTTGAGGTCGGCGCCGAGCTTGATCAGCGTGTCGGCGGCGACACCCTCGCCCTCGCGAATCAGCCCGAGCAGGATGTGTTCGGTGCCGATGTAGGAATGGTTCATCTGCAGTGCTTCGCGCAGCGACAGCTCCAAGACCTTCTTGGCCCGCGGGGTGAACGGAATATGACCGGTCGGCTGGGTCTGGCCGTGGCCGATGACCTCCTCGACCTGCGCGCGCACCGCTTCCAGCGAGATGCCCATCTGCTCCAAGGCCTTGGCGGCCACGCCCTCACCCTCGTGGATGAGACCGAGCAGGATGTGCTCCGTGCCGATGTAGTTGTGGTTCAGCATCTTGGCCTCGTCCTGGGCCAGCACCACCACCCGGCGCGCGCGGTCAGTGAAACGCTCGAACATTCGTCTCCTCAGGTTGGCTCGGTGAGAGCCTCGGTTGGTCCATTGGGTTGACTCCGCCGGACTCATCCCAGTTTAGGCTGTGCTCCCCAACGTCGGAAATGTCGGATATGCCCATACCGCAAGGTGACTGATCCACCTTCCGACCACGGAGGCACATCCGTTCAACCAATCAGGAACCCACTTTCTTCCCGCGGGCCGTTTCCCGATCAGCTGTTCGCCGACGGCAGAGGGCTCTTCGGCCCGCTCAGGCATGGGCCAGTTCGTAGGCCTTCCTGACCTGCGCAGGGACACGACCGCGTGCGCTCACCTCGTAACCGTTCTCTTGCGCCCAGGCGCGGATCTGGGTGGCGGACGCACCGGCGGGTGCCGACGCAACCTTCCCGCGAACGTTTCGACGCGCTGCGACCGGCCGGCCGGCGCCCACATACGGTGCCAGCAGTTCGCGGAGCGCTGCCGCATTGGTGGCAGACAGGTCGATCTCGTAATTCGTCCCGTCGAGGGCGAACTTCACCTTCTCGTCGGCAGGCGATTCGTCCATATCATCTATGAGAATGATCTCCACACGCTGAGCCATTTGCTCCTCCTCGGGTCGCTGTGGCAGTCGCTATTCGAAGTGGAATGACTGCGAGAATAAGCGTACCGAATACCTGCCGGTCAAGGCTTCTCAATTCGTACATCGGTCAGCTTCCGGACCACCGATGTGTCCATGGTGGCAACCAGGTCGTCCACCCGACCCTGCGGCAGCGTCGCCCGGCGTTCAATATCCAGCCATGGCACGAGCACGAATGCCCGTTCATGGGCGTGCGGGTGCGGCAACATCAATTCGGGGGTCTCGCTGGTGCGCTTTCCCACCACGATGAGGTCGATATCCAAGGTTCGTGGGCCGCCGGGATGGTCTGGGTCGCGGCGCCGCTCGTAGGCCTGCTCGATGGCTTGACACCGATCCAGCAGCGTCAATGGTTCCAGCGTGGAGTCGGCGATTACCACCAGGTTGTAGAAATCGGGCTGCTCAACGTTGCCGACGGGCTTGGTCAAATAGACCGGCGACACATCGACCAGGATCAGGTTCGGGGTTTCGGCTAGCCGGTTGACAGCGCCCTGCAGGGTTTCGATGGAATCGCCCAGGTTTGAGCCCAGGCTGAACACGACCTGGTTCAACGGCTTGAGATCACCCAAGGTGTCGACGTCGATGGGGAATGCGTCAGTCATGGTTGCTCCTCGAAATGGTTACGCTGACATCGTCGAATTGTGCATCGATTGGGGCTTGCGGTTTGTGGACGGTGACGCTCACGCAGCGGATTCGCCGATCAGTCAGGACCTCCGCCGCGATCCGTTCCGCGAGTGTCTCGATCAGGTTCACCGGTTGGCCGCTGATGATCGCCACGACGCTGCCGGCCAGCTGGCCGTAGTGCACCGTCTCGGCGATGTCGTCAGTGACCGGCATCTTGAGGTCGATGGCCAGGTCGACGACGAACTCCTGACCGTTTCTGCGCTCGAAATCGAGGACACCGTGGAAGCCTTTGGCGCGCAATCCGGAAAGTCGTATCACGCCGCGCCCGTCGTCTCGCATATTTCGAGGCTAGTCGCCGTCGGTGCCGGGGCTGCCTGGTTCGGTCGAATCGAGACCGGCGGACGACCACCGCCTGGCCTGCGTCAGGCGCTCCACCACCGCCACCGCATCGCGCTGTCCGCAGACTTCGTGAGTACGGACTGCCCACACCCCCTGCTGGGCGCAAATCACCGAGACCGCTGCGGTCGCCGCGTCCCTGCCGGCAGGTTCACGTCCCTCGAGCAGGTGCCCCAGGAAGCGCTTCCGAGAAGCCCCGATGAGCACTCGGTGCCCCATGCCCGTGAACCGCTCGAGGTTCGCCAGAATCGTCCAGTCGTGCTCGGCGGTCTTGGCGAAGCCGAGACCGGGATCGACGATGACGCGGTCGGCGACCATGCCCGCCGCCAGGCAGGCTTCGATCCGGAGCTCCAGGTCGGCTGTCACCTCGGCCACGACGTCACGGTAGGTGCTGAGCTGGTTCATCACCGCACCGTGGCCCCGCCAATGCTGGCAGACATAGTCGACGCCGGCGTGCGCGACCACGCGGTGCATGTTCGGGTCGGCCAGCCCCCCCGAGACATCGTTGATGATCCGGGCGCCGGCCTCGATCGATTGCCTGGCCACCTCGGCGCGCATCGTGTCTACGCTCACCGGGATCCGGGTGGCCAGTTCCCGAACCACCGGCAGGACGCGACGCAGCTCTTCGTCCTGCGTGGGACGTGTGGCGCCCGGCCGGGTCGACTCCCCGCCGATATCGAGCAGGTCGGCACCCTGTTCGATCAGGGTGATGCCGTGCGCGACCGCGGCGTCTGCGTTGAACCAGCGTCCCCCGTCCGAGAACGAGTCGGGAGTGACGTTGACCACCCCCATCACCAAGGTGCGCGACACGCTCAGCCCTGGATGAGGCTCATCGCCTCCGCACGGGTGGCGGCGTTGCGCAGCGCTCCCCTAACAGCGGAGGTGGTGGTGCGGCTGCCCGCCTTACGAACCCCGCGCAGCGTCATGCACTGATGCTCGCAATCGACGACGACCAGCGCACCACGCACATGCAGGTGCTCGACCAGAGCATCCGCAATCTGGGTAGTCAACCGTTCCTGCACCTGGGGACGCATGGCGAAGACATCGACCAGCCGGGCGATCTTGCTCAAACCGGGCACCCGGCCGTTCTCCGGCGGAATGTAGGCGACATGCGCGACGCCTTGGAAGGGCAGCAGATGATGCTCGCAGAAGCTCTGCACCTTGATGTCGCGCACCAGCACCATCTCGTCGTGCGAGACGTCGAAGGTGGTCGCCAGCACCGGCCCAGCCTCCTTGCCCAGACCGGCGAAGAGCTCGGCGCAGGCCCGGGCGACACGCTGCGGGGTGTCTCGCAGGCCCTCTCGATCGGGATCCTCGCCGATCCCCAAGAGGAACTCGCGGACCGCAGCCTCAATGCGGTCGGCATCGTATCCGGGAGGTGGCGTGAGCGGCGCGCTGTCGCTGACGTCGGGCTGGGCTTCCGGGTCGTCAACGGCGCGACGGGGCTTGCCGTGGCTTTCGGTCATCTGCAGTACCCCTCTCGTCGGCGCAACGCGAGCCCATCCTAACCGCGCGGGGAAGGGTGCACAGTGGGGTTGCCCAGCGCCGCAAGGATGAGCCGGGACGAAAAACTGAGGAGGCCGGGCCCGGTGCTCCCGCGAGGAGGCAGGAGCTCAAGTGTAGATGTGCGGCGCCAACGTCGCGACGTCGGTCAGATTGCGGTAGCGGCCCGCATAGTCGAGCCCATAGCCCACGACGAACTCGTTCGGAATGTCGAAACCGACGTACTTGACGGCCACGGCAGCGGTCATCGCGTCGGGCTTCCGGAACATCGTCAGCACTTCGACGCTGGCCGGCCCGCGCGATTGCAGGTTCTGCACTAGGTAGCTCAGCGTGAGGCCGGTGTCGACGATGTCCTCGACGATGAGCACGTCGCGTCCGTTGATGTCGGCGGTGAGGTCTTTGAGGATGCGCACCACCCCCGAGCTCTTCGTCCCGGAACCGTACGACGAGATCGCCATCCAGTCGATACTGCAGTGCGATTTCATCGCTCGAGTCAGGTCGCTCATCACCATCATCGCGCCGTTCAGGACACCCACCATCAGCGGATCCCTGCCGGCGTAGTTGGAGTCGATCTGGCGGGCCAGTTCGCCCACCCGTAACCTCACCTGTTCCTCGGTCAGCAAGACATGGGCCAGATCACCTGCGATATCGGACGCGTCCACGCGCCCACTCTATCGGTCCCCCCGCAGGCTCGCACGACCGCCCGGCGCCACCAGCAGGACGCCCTCCCGGCGCACCACCCGCTTGCCTGCGGGCAGGTCTACACCAAGTTGGCCGTGCCAGTCGTCGACCAGTGACCGAACCGCGAGCAGGTGCCGGTAGCTCGGCTCCGGGACGCCCTCGGCGACCAGCCAGCCACGCAGCACCCGGGAGGCGAGCGCCTCCGGCAGCCGCCGAAGTTCTTCAACCGGCAACGGCTCGCCGCAGGCCGGCCGCAGCAGGGACGCCTGTGCGTCCAGTTCATCGGCATCGGCCATCGCCAGCGCCGCGGTTCGGGCCAGCGCCTCGGCGATCCCGGGGCCCAGCTCGGCTTCCAGCGTAGGCAGGACGCTGGTGCGCACGCGCACCCGGGTGAACCTCTTGTCCTGGTTGTGCGGATCATGCCAGACCGTCACCTGCCAGTCGTGGCAGGCCTCAGCGGTGACGACGCGCCGCAGGCCGAGCAACGGCCTGCCGAACTCGGCGCCGTTCGCGACCAGGCGCTCGCGCATACCGGCCAGCGACCGTGTGCCCGAACCACGGGCGAGCCCGAGCAGCACGGTCTCAGCCTGGTCGTCCAGGGTGTGCCCCAACACGATGAGGGTGTCCGGCCGAGCGGCTGCGGCCAACCCCGCATAGCGAGCCTCCCGGGCAGCAGCCTCCATGCCGGATTCCGGGTCGGCCTCGACGCGGACGCGTTGCACCCGGGCCGGCAAGCCGTGCCGGGCCAGCTGATCGATCACCCGCTGCGCGACGACCGCAGAACCGTCCTGCAGTTGGTGGTCGATGACGACTGCGTCGGCGACCGGCGCACGTCCCCGGCTTGTCAGGTGGGCGACCGCGAGAGCCAGGGCCATCGAGTCCGGTCCACCGGAGCAGGCCACCATGATCGGACGGGCCGCTTCCCGAAGCCACGGCTCGACGGCCTGGACGACCGCCAGCTGCGCGGGGCTGAGCTCACGCCTGGCCATCGGCGTCCTCGGCTGGGCTCGTCAGGCGCCGGCACCACTGCTCGGGGTCCAGCAGTTCGGTCAGAGTGGGCAACCACTGGGGTCCCTCGAACGCCCGGTTCAGCAGCCCGGTACCGCCGCGACGCATCACGTGACGGCAGAAGCTGGCCCCGTCGGCGTACTGGGCCAGCTTGGCGTCCATGCCCAGCAACCTGTTGATCAGCCCATGGACGCCACCCTTGGTGCGGCGGGCATCGAAACGGGCTCGGATGGTGGCCACACTGGGGATGACCGAACGTCCGGCCCGGTCCATCATCAGGTCGGCGTGACCCTCCAGCAGCGACATCACCGCCGTGACCTCGTCCATTGCCGCCGCCACGTCGGGCGAGGAGAACGCGTTGATGAGCCGCAGGCTGACCGGGCGTCCAGCTGTCTTGTCGCGACGAATCTGTTCCAGCCGCTGACTCAGGTCATGCCAGAACGGCTCATCGTCAGCCTCCACGATGACTCTGAGTTGTCCGATCAGATGGTCGCGCAACCAGGGCGCGTTGGCGAACTGGACGCGATGGGTCTGCTCGTGCAAGGTGACCCACATCCGGAAGTCAGTGGGATTGACCCTCAATCCGCGTTCCACAGCCAAGATCGTCGGGGCCACCAGGTAGAGGGTCGGGGTCTCCGCGAACGGGTCGAACTGGCCCAGGATGCGTGTGCCCACGGCGGCCAGCGCACCCCCGATGGTCGCCCCGCGGGCTCGTCCGGCTGCGGCCTCGAGCGGGCTGTCGGCGACGCCGATCGATTCGGACGTCAGCCTCCGCGCGGTGGCGACGTTGGCGCGGATGATGTTGCGCCGGTCGACGACCAGTTCCCGGGCCTCGCCCACCTCGGGCAGCCCGGACGCCTCGACAAGCAGGTCGGCTGCGCGGCGGGCCTGCTCACGTAGCTGGGTCACGATTTGAGCCCGCTCTGGGCGACCGACCCTGGGTCCGGGATCGACCAGCTCCAACCCCACCTGTTCGGCGGCATCCCAGTCGATCCACGGCAGTGCAGTCACGAACTCCAGCCTACGGGCACCCGACGAGCCCGGGCAGACCAGGAATCACGCCACGCAATGGCAGCCGGCCAATGCGGCCCCCACATGGTCGAACCAAGCACGGGAGTCCTGGTCGCGGGGTAACTCGTTGCCGAGGAAGGCGAACGCCAGTAGCCCGCCGTCGGCTGTGGGGGTGTAGCCGGCGAGGCCTGAAACCTGGTCGAGGGTGCCGGTCTTGGCTCGCACCTGCCCGCGGGCGGGGGCACTGCGCGCATCGACGAAACGGTTCGTCAACGTACCGGTCGCCGTCCCGACCGGCATGCCGGACAGCACCGCGGCCAAGTCATCCCGTTCGGCCGCCAGCTGCAGGGCCTTGACCAGCGCCCCGGCGGTCACCCGGTTGCCGGTCGACAGCCCGGAGCCGTCGACGATCACCTGCCCTTCGACCCACAAACCCAGCGCTTGCAGGCCGGCCGTCAGCGCAGCGGTGCCGCCCTCGAAGCTGCCGGACTGGCCGCTTGCCAGCGCGAGCTGGCGCAGCAGCATCTCAGCGATGAAGTTGTCTGAATGCACCAGCAGTTCCTGGACCAGCAGCGACAACGGCAACGACTCGACCCGGGCCAGCTCCGCGGCACCGGCACCGGACGCCGGCGTCGGCTCGCCGGTCACGGCGATGCCGGCGGCCCGCAGTTGGTCGGCGAAGGTTCGGGCGGCCGAGGGGGACGCCGATTCGACACCCGATTGCGCCGCGCCCTCGTCGACCACCAGTGCGCTGATCGGCCCGATGAACTGCCGGTCGGCGGCGGGCCAATCGGCATGCCAGACCGCCCCGGAGAACAGGGTGTCGTCGTAGCCGAGGCTGACCTCGGTAACGCCCTGGGCGGTCAGCGCGGCAGCGGTGCGAGCGGCCAGGTCTGCGGTGGTGGGTGGCGACACCGTGGCAGCGTACGGGTAGCTGGTGGACGTCGCCGACAGCAGCGGGTCACCGCCCCCGACCAGCACGATCGTCCCGGGCGTGGGGCTGACCACCGAGGTGGCGAAGGTCTGCTGCGGGCCCACCGCGTCCAGCACGGCGACCGCCAGCATCACCTTCAGGGTAGATGCCGGAATCATCGGGGCGGCGGAGTCGAGATCGTAGAGCAGCGGGCCACCGCCGAGGTCGGCGACCGCGCCGGCGTAGCGTCCCGGCAGTTCGGGGGGTGTGGCGGCCATCGCCTGCTGCACCAGGCTCGGGTCGGCGGGCGCAGCGTCCGGCACCCGGACGGGATCGATGACCCCGGCGCCCAGTCGGACGGGGTCGGGATGCAGTTGCGCGATGACCTGCGGATCGACCGTGGGGCTGCCGCCGTCGACCAGCCAGCCGCGGTCGCGGGCGAGCGGCCCGCTGGCATACCAGACCAGCCCGACCAGCAACGCGAGGGTCAACGCCCAGACGAGCCAACCGACCCGAGCGGGGCGGGGCGCCGACGGTTTGCGTCGAGCGTTTGATGCCACTGGTTTCCCTTCGAGCAGATACTCTGATGGCTGAGACTCCCATCTTAAGGACGGTTCAGGTGATCGACGACTTCCGCAAAGTTGACGTGGACCCTCGCGTCGGCATCACATTCGACATGACGGTCGAGATTCCGCGCGGTACCAAGAACAAGTACGAGATGGACCACGACAGCGGTCGTCTGCGTCTTGACCGGACCCTGTTCACGTCCACTCAGTATCCGTACGACTACGGCTTCATCGAAGGCACCCTAGGCGAAGACGGAGACCCGCTGGACGCCATGGTGATCGTCGGAGAACCGACCTTCCCGGGCTGTCTGATCGAATGCCGCGCGGTGGCCATGTTCCAGATGCAGGACGAGATGGGCGGCGACGACAAGGTGCTTTGCATCCCAACCGCAGACACCCGCCGCAACTACCTGGACGACCTGGAGACCATCCCGCAGTACATGCTCCTTGAGATCGAGCACTTCTTCACGGTCTACAAAGACCTGGAGCCGGGCAAGTCGGTGGAGGGCGCCACCTGGGTGGGACGCGAGGCCGCCGAGGAGGAGATCCGCAACTCGATCGAGCGTGCCAAGGGCACCCCCTACGAGCATCACAAGGTCGACCTGCACTGATCGTTTGGTCGGCGCCGGACAGGCAGCGCAGGTCAGAGCAAACCGGACCAGCGCCCGAACCGCCGCCGGTCGTCGTGCTGCCCCGATTCGCGTCCCACCGAAGGGCGAACCACCACTCGGTCGTCCACCCGCAACCTGATGGCAGCCTCAATGCGGCCGTGCAAGGTCAACCCGGCCGCCGGGCAACGCGCGCAGGCGCCCTCCAGGGCCACGTCCACCTCGCCTCCCTCAGCCCGCACCACCGTGATCAACCCGCCGTGGGACGCGATGTACTCACCCAGTCCGCGTTCCACCACGTCGCGTGCCACCAGCCGAAGCACCTCGTCTGGTGCCGGTTCCACCTGCCACAGGTCGGGACGCTCGGCGGCAGCTGCAATGGCGTCCCGGACGACGGGCCCGAGCTCGGACCACCCGGCGTCGACGTCAGCGAGCCAGGTCCACAGCGCTGCGCGCTCGGTCAGCGCCTGGACGATCGGCCCGCCCGGCGCGAGCAGCTCGCCCAGGCGTCCCGGCGCGTCCACCAATCGCCCAACCGCGGGCAGCCCATCTGGGCAGACCCAGCGCAGCGCCGCCGGGTCGGACCCGACGGCCTCGGCATGCAGCGCAAACCCGGCAGCCGGAGTGCGTAGGTCTGCCATCGCGGTCACCCCAGCAGCGCTTCGACCAGCAGCTTGACCAGCCACGCCGAGACCCAGGCCAGCCCGGTCATGTACCCGAACGCGATGGCCGGCCACTTCCAGCTGCCGGATTCCCGGCGCAGTGTCGCGATCGTCGAGGTGCACTGCAGCGCGAACGCGAAGTAGATCAGCAGTGCCGCGACCACGCCCGGAGTGAACAGCCGGTCGCCGGCGTGCGGTCCTGACAACCAAGTCATCTCAGCGAGGGTGGCTCCTGGGTCGTCCGGGTTCTCAGCCGAGGAGACCTGGCTGATCGTCGCGACGAAGACCTCACGGGCACCCATCGCACCGACCAGGCCAACGGTGATCCGCCAGTCGAAACCGAGCGGTTCGAAGATCGGCTGGATGGTCTTGCCAACCGCGGCGGCAGCCGACTGGTCCAGTTGGAAAGCGGCAACGGCGACCTGATCGTCCAAATCGATACCGGCCGCGGCCATCTCGTCGTGTGACGCCACCGGTAGCGACAGCAGCGCCCAGATCAACAGCGACATCACCAAGATGATGCCGCCGACCCGACGCACGAAACTGGCGCAGGCGTCCCAAACCGCACGGCCCAGCTCTCGCAGGCCCGGCATCCGGTAGCTGGGCATCTCCATGTAGAACGGCAACGCCGGACCCTTGCCCTTGAGCACGTGCTTGAAGACCCAGGCCGCTGTCATGGCGGCGACCGCGCCCAGCAGGTAGAGGCCGAACATCACCAGACCCTGCAGCCCGATCGGGCCGAGACGAGCCCCCGGCGGCACCAGCAGTCCGATCAGCAGGGTGTAGACCGGCAACCGCGCCGAACAAGTCATCAGGGGGGCAGTCATCATGGTCGCCAACCGGTCACGCGCCGACGGCAGCGTCCGGGTGGCCATGATGCCGGGCACCGCGCAGGCAACCGAGCTGAGCATCGCGACGAAGGCGCGCCCCTCCAGCCCGGCACGTCCCATCACCCGGTCCATCAGGAACGCCACCCTCGCCATGTAGCCGGTGGCCTCGAGCACCGTGATCATGGCGAACAGCAACGCGATTTGGGGCAGGAAGACCAGCACCCCGCCGACGCCGCCGATCAGCCCGTCGGCGAGCAGCCCGGAGAGCCAGCCGACCCCGACGTGCGCGCGCACCAGTTCGGCCAAGCGGCCGAAGATAGCCTCTACCGCCCCCTGCAGCGGCGCGGCCACGGCGAAGATGACTTGGAAGAACAGCGCCATCGTGACGAAGAAGATCAGCGTGCCCGCAACCGGGTGGAGCAGCACCGCGTCGAGGCGGCGGGTGCGATCGTCGACTGCGGGCGCCTGGTAGCCGGCGCTACGCAAGACCGAGGTGATCCACCCGGTCACGTGACGTGGCTCGGTCGGCGCCGGCACGGGTGGTGCGGGCCAGGTTTCCGGCTCGGTCAGCGCGAGCTTCAGGTCATAGAGCTGCGCCCGGTTGCCGGCAGTCACCACCATCAGCTTGTTCCCGACAGCCTGGCTGAGGCGGGTGAGGTCCACCGAACCTTGCCGGCGTGCGAGTTCGTCGCTGAAGGTCAGCACGGCCAGCGTGGGGATGCCCAACTGCTGAACCTGAGCCAGCAACCCGAGGGAGCGCTGCAGGCTGGTGGCGTCCAGCACGACGAGCAGGGCGTCCGGCCGCAACGGGCTGCCGGACTCAAGGATCTCTGCGATGAGTTCCTCGTCCGGGCTGATCGGGTCGAGGGAGTAGGAGCCGGGCAGATCTTCCAAGAGGACCGTCTGGTCGGCGAGGCTGGTGGTGCCGGTATGTCGGCTGACTGTCACACCCGGGTAGTTGCCGACCTTGACGTTGAGCCCGGTGAGAGCGTTGAAGAGCGTCGACTTGCCGGCATTCGGGTTCCCGACCATGGCGATCCGAAGGTCGGGCGACGTGAGCGCCGTGGCTCGCCCGGCTGGGCCAATGGTCGCGGGAGCACCTGGCTGGTCGTGGCAGGACATCTCAGACGACACGAACCACGATGCGATCGGCATCCTGGCGACGCAGCAGCATCTCGCCGCCGCCGACCTGGAAGACCAACGGGTCGCGCATCGGAGCGCGGCGGATGAGCTGAACCTCGACGCCCTGAGCGAAGCCGAGATCGAAGAGCCGGCGGCAGACCGCCATGTCTTCCTGCTCGCGGTATCCGGCGATGAAGGCACGCTGCCCACATTCGAGGCGGCCCATCGCCAGACAGCCCGCGGCCTGCGGGTCACAGACCTCGAGACAGCGGTCACACAGCGGCAACGAGACCGAATTCATACAGTTAGGTTAGCATTGCCTAACTCGCCCGACCAGAGGGGGTAGGGCGAGACTGCAACCAGCGCTTTCAGGCTTGCGGCCCGGTCTGGTTCGGCCGACGGCCGAACAGCAGCAGCGCGAAGGCGGCCCCATAGCAGGCCAGCGCCAAGCCGAGGATGGTCCTGTTACCCATGGCCAAACCCTAGGCGAAATGGTCTAACCAACAGAAACGCGGCCGGTTCAGGTTGCCCAGCTTGTTGCCACCGGACGCGCCGGGGCCTCGAGCCGAGCGCACATGACACGATGGTCGGGTGCCGAAGTACGTGATGCTGCTGAATCCGTCCGCGAACCACGTCTACCGACAGGCCACCGTTGCCCTGTCTTGTGCGGAGTTGACGGTCACCGCCCCCTTCGCCTCCGAGATCACGCCGTGCCGGATCGGTGCCGCCGATGCCCTGGGCTTTCAGGCGGACGAGGTCGACGAGCTCGTCCTAGCCGCACAATCAGCGCACCTGGTGACCTTCCGGCAGGAGGGTGACCTGCTGCGTCCCCTCGACGTGCCCGACATTTCAGTGATGGACGACGACCTGGTCACCATCCCCAAGTACCAGGGCAAGACGAACGAGGGGTTCACCCGGCTGCTGCTGCACCTCACCCTCAGCCAGGTCGAGCGGCCCGGCCCGCTGGAGGTGCTCGACCCCCTGGCCGGACGCGGCACCACCTTGCTCGCCGCCTGGCGGGCCAGCCACCACGGCTTCGGCGTCGAAGCCGACGAGAAGGCGTTCGAGGCGTTGGCTGGCTACCTGAAGACCTACCTGCGCACCAAGCGAATCAAGCACACCGTCCAGGTCACCCCGGTTCGGCGCGAGGGACGGACGTTGGGGCGCCGGTTGGACGCGGAGGCGCGGCTGGGTGAGGCCACCCACGATCAGCCGGCACGCCCGGGCATGCCCACCCTGCGGATGACGGTCTTCACCGGAGACACCCGGGACACGGCGGTGTTGTTCGGACGCAAACGCTTCGACGCGATCGTCACCGACGCCCCCTATGGGGTGGTGCACGGCTCGGAGCAGCAACGCGACCCGAACGCGGGCGACGCCATTGCGTCCGGGAAGGGCAGAGCCGGGCAATCCGGGCGGGGTGGCCGCACTCCGCGCGACCGCTCTCCGCAAACCCTGCTCGCCGAGGCCATCCCGGTCTGGCGAGGCCAGTTGAAAGCCGGCGGCGCGCTTGGCATCTCGTGGAACACCCACACCCTGTCACGTACCCAGTTGCTGGACATCATCTCGCAGGCCGGTCTGCAGCCTCGCGACGAGGGACCCTGGCGCCAGTTCGCGCACCGAGTGGACGCCTCCATCAACCGTGACCTGGTGGTAGCCACCGCCCCATGACGTGGACGGGGAGGCTAGCTTTGAGCCATGACCCGGACGCTCTTCCTCATGCGCCACGCCAAGGCCGAGGCCCACGATCCCCGCTCCGACTTCAATCGCAAACTGTCCTCCCGCGGGTGGCAGCAGGCCGAGGAGGCCGGGCGGGTGCTCGCAGATCGCGGCATCCAACTGGTGCTGTGTTCGTCCTCGGCGCGCACCCGGCAGACCTATGAGGGGCTGGGGCTGAAGCTGCCAAGTGGCGAGCCCGTGCCCGTGCAGTACATGGAGGCGCTCTACCTGGGCTCGGCCGACCTGATCCGGCAACGGATCGGCGAGATCACCGACGACATCACAGAACTGCTGGTCATCGGGCATTCCCCCGGCATCCCGACGCTGGCCGCCGAACTGGCGTGGGCCACCCAGCCCCGTCAGGCCGACCAGATCCAATGTTGGTTCCCCACAGCCGCCCACAGCGAGTTCGAGATCGACAGCAGTTGGTCAGAGCTGTGGAACTCGGACGGCGACGCGAGACTGGCAGAGGTCAGGCGTCCGAAGAGAGACATCTGAACCGCCCGCATTCTGGTCAGGACTCGGTCACAAACCAGACGTAGACACCGGCCACACCTTCCAACCCGGTGCAGGTGATGCCGCCATTTGCCACGCATTCCAGCCGATAGCTGCGATCGGTGATCGAGCTGTACGCCTCGACGATTCGGCTGTCGGTCATCTTGAGATCTACCTGGGTGGCCACTGCCTCGGCCAGCGGGCAGGAGGTCTGCGGACCCGCCCAAACCCCGGGCAGGCATTCCTTGGCGCCGGGCAGCATCTCCGGAGTTCGCTTGGCCGGCGGGGCGGGCTCTTCGGTCTGCGGCTCGGGCTCGGTGGTGGGTTCAGCCGACGCGGTGGTGGCAGGTGATGTTGGGGTGGCCTCGCTTGGCCTCGGCGCGAAGAAGAGCTTGTCCAGGTTGAGCAGCAGCGAAACCAGCACCAGCAGCATCACCACGGCGCCACCCAGCACCAACAGGAAACTGAACGTCTTCGCAGTGGGCACCACGGAGGCACCGAGCAGGTGATTGACCCGCTCACGCGGGGGGGCCGAGGTAGCTATCTCGTACCACTCGTGGGCGTCAGCGATGCCGTAGTCGTCCCAGAGATTGAGCTCACCGACCTCTTTCGGTCGGGGTGAGCGTGGCTCCGGTTGCGGACGGCCCGATTTCGGTTGGGTCGTCTCTTCGGTGGCGGCTGCGGCGACGGACTGGGGCCCGGCGGGACGCGACGGCTCAGGCGTCGGCTGGATGACCGGAGCTGGGGGCTCAGGCGTCGGCTGGGTGACCGGAGCTGGGGGCTCAGGCGTCGGCTGGGGGGCAGTGACGACCTGTGCGGCAAGGGGATCCGTCGCCCGGGTGCGGTTGGCCTCCGTCGCCTTCTCTCCCAGCTCGACCAGCTTGTCTTTCACGCCCGACCACCAACCGGGGCCAACCGAGCCCGTCTGAGTGGCGGCAGGCTTGCCGTCCGCTGCCGCGGTTTCGGCAGGTGCAGCATCCACGACGGGATGCA
>ERZ1645187.436-NODE-436-length-40745-cov-127.821602_pt1 | contig 40745 bp, 41 predicted proteins | sample MGYA00575352_ERZ1645187 | MGnify/ENA primary metagenome ERZ1645187 (study PRJEB40837, sample SAMN11349314) | freshwater sediment metagenome | isolation source: river sediment | host: Sediment | place: India: Wazaribad , New Delhi | collected 2017-02-21 ... | reverse complement strand
CATCAACTGCGGCGTCATCACCAGAGACTGGCTCTGTCGGAGCTCCAGTTTCGGGGAGAGCGCCATCCGGCGGTCGCATCCTCTCGTCGGGACCCGGACCGATTGGTCCGGATCTTGCCTGTCCGGATACGAGTGTTATCGCACCGACGCGGGTCGGCAAAGCGTTTTCTCGCGATGCACCGTGACCGGCGATCGGAATGGTTCAGAAACTGAAACCCTCGCCGAGATAGAGCCGGCGGACGTCGGGGTTGTCGACGATCTCGCGGGGATGACCCTCGGTCAGCACGTGACCTCCGGCGATGATGAAGGCGCGATCGATCAGCCCCAGCGTCTCGCGGACGTTGTGGTCGGTGATCAGCACGCCGAGGCCACGCTGGGTCAGATGGCGGACGAGCGCCTGGATGTCGCCGACGGCGATCGGGTCGATGCCGGCGAAGGGCTCGTCGAGCAGCATGAACGACGGGCGCGAGGCGAGCGCCCGGGCGATCTCGCAGCGGCGGCGCTCGCCGCCGGAGAGCGCGATCGACGGCGACTTCCTCAAGTGCTCGATGTGGAACTCGGCGAGCAGTTCCTCGAGGCTCTCGCGGCGGCGGCGGCGGTCGGGCTCGACCACCTCGAGCACCGCCATGATGTTGTCCTCGACCGAGAGGCCGCGGAAGATCGACGCCTCCTGCGGCAGATAGCCGATGCCGAGGCGGGCGCGGCGATACATCGGCAGCGGCGTGATGTCGTAGCCGTCGAGTTCGATGCTCCCCGCATCCGGCCGGATCAGGCCGGTGATCATGTAGAAGACGGTGGTCTTGCCGGCGCCGTTGGGGCCGAGCAGGCCGACCGCCTCGCCGCGGTGGACGTCGAGCGAGACGTTCTCCACCACGCGCCGCTTCTTGTAGGCCTTGGCGACCGAGCGGACGATCAGGCCCTCGGCGTGATCGGTCCCGCCGGCCGCGCCGCTCGCGTCGGAGGGCGCCAGGGTGCGCGCGGCGAGCGCGCCGGGGATGGGCATCAGTCTCACGCGCGGCTCCCGTGGGGCGAGGGCGTTCTGGGGATCGATCAGCGGCTGGCGGGGCTGCCGTCGGCCTTCTGCGGTTCGAGGATCAGCTGGACGCGGCCGGGACCGGAGTTCTCGAGCCTGTACTGGCCGCTCCTCAGATCGACCGACAGACGGTCGCCGCGGGCGACGTTCTTGCCCTGAGTGAGCACCACCGAACCGCTGATCTGAGCGGTCTGGGAGCGCATGTCGAACCAGCCGTGATCGCCGGTGACGGTCTGATCCTTCTGATTGATCAGCACCCGGCCTTCCGCCTCGAAGCGGCGGATCTGCTGATTGGAGCCGCCGGCGGCCTGCGACAGGCCCTCGGCCGCCTTGCCCTCGTAGAACACCTTCAGGCGCTGGGTCTTCAGCACGGTGTCCTTCTGGCGGACGTTGACGTTGCCGGTGAAGACGGCGTTGCGGTCCTTGTCGAGCACTTCGAGGCTGTCGGCCTCGATCTGGATCGGGTCCTTGCCGTTGGAGCCGAAGCCCTTGAAGGCGTCCGACATGCCGCCTTCGCCGGCCGCACGCGCGGGCAGCGCCTGCGACGCCGGCAGCAGCAGCGCCAGGGTGAGAGCGACGAGGCCGCTGCGGGAGGAGGAGAGAAGCGATCGGGTCATGGCGCCCTCGTGGCGGCTGGTGTGGCGGGTCGGGGAGAGGCGGGAGCCTCCGGCTCACCCGGCTGGACGAACATGCGGACGTTGCCCTCGAAGAGCAGGCGGTGGCCGCCGTCGCCGACGTCGATGCGGTCGGACTCGATCGAGCCGTTGCGGCCGGCGATCAGCACCCGACGATCGGAGACGACGCGGCCGTTGGTCAGATCGACTTCGGCGTGTTCGCTGCCCGCCCGCCAGCCCGACGAGGTGGTCACCACCACCGAGCCGTCGAGCGTCAGCCACTCGCGGGTGCCGTCGTAGACGCCCTTCGTCGATTCGATCTTGGCCCAGGTTCCGTCGGCCATCTCGATCCGCCCGGTGATTCCCTCGAGCCCGATGATCTTCGGATTCTGGATGTTCTGGAAGGCACGCGCCGCCGAGACGTCGTAGGAGCGACCCTGGGTGTGGCCGCTGAGATGCGGCTCGACCATGGTGAGGCCGTCCTTGGAGAAGAGCACCGTCTTGACGTCGAGCGCTCCCTGCAGCCGGGACTGCACCCAGGCGACGGCTGCGACGGCGACGACGATCGCCAACGCTCCGACCGGCAGCAGGATCTTCAGACGGCGGACACGGCGGGAGTGGCGATCGGCGGCGAGCCGCGCGGCACTCGGCAACGGCGACGGACGGGCACGGCGGGCGGCATGACGCAGATCGTCGCCGTGCCGTTCGTCGCCACCGTAGATGCCGTCCGCCGCCTCGCTCATGCCGTCTCCCAAGTTCGGGCCGTCGTCCTCATGCCCGGCGATCGTGGCTCAGGAATGGTCGAGAATGTCGCTCTCGGTCCAACCCAGCAGGTCGAGCTTCGCTCGGGTGGGGAGGAAGTCGAAACAGGCCTGGGCGATATCGGTCCGCCCCTCGCGCTCCAGCACCGGCTTCAGCCTGGCGACGAGCGCGTGGAGATGGAGGACGTCGGAGGCGGCGTAGGCGAGCTGCGCGTCGGTCAGCGTCGCCGCACCCCAGTCGGAGGACTGCTGCTGCTTCGACAGTTCGACGCCGAGGAGGTCCTTGCACAGGTCCTTGAGGCCGTGGCGGTCGGTGTAGGTGCGGGTGAGCTTGGAGGCGATCTTGGTGCAGAAGATCGGTTGCGGCATCACCCCGAAGGCGTGGAAGAGCACGCCGAGATCGAAGCGGGCGTAGTGGAAGATCTTCACGACCTTCGGATCGGCGAGGAGCTTCTCCAGGTTGGGGGCACGCTTCTGGCCGAGAGCGATCTTGACGACGTCGACGGTGCCGTCGCCGGGCGACAGCTGGACGACGCAGAGACGGTCGCGATGCGGCATCAGCCCCATGGTCTCGGTGTCGATGGCGACGCTGTCGCCGTAGTTCGAGAGATCCGGCAGGTCTTCCAGGTGATAGCGGATGGTCATGGGACGAGGGCACTCCGGCACGAAACCGCGATCGGCGCGAAGCGCACCTTCGCCCGTCGCGGCCCCCTTACCATGAGGCGCGTCGCGAAACGACCCCCACCGCGCGCCGGAGTACGCGGGAGCGTCACAAACCTCCGTGAGCGCCGAGCACCGCACCGGCGACGGTGACGAGCGCGGCGGTCGAGAGCACCCGGTGGAGGCGCAGGACGATCGCCATCGTCCCTTCCGGGTCACGGGCGGCGCGGTTCGAGAACCAGCGATGCAGGACCAGCGGTTCGAGCACGAAGAGCACCAGGGTGAACACCGCCCACAGCGCCACCATGGCATGCATGAACCAGAAGCGGCCGGGATCGAGGAAGCGGTCGAAGGCCTCCATCCGCCACGTCAGCCAGAAGCCGGAGAGACCGGCGGCGAGCGTCGAGAGCCTTGCCTGGAAGGCGAAGCGGCCCTCGACCTCCTCGAAGAAGGCGACGCGGCGGGCCGGCTCGGCGAAGCGGCGCACCGCCGGCAGGATCACGAAGGTGACGAACCAGACGCCGCCGATCCAATGAACGACCGCCGCGACGTGGATCGCCCGGGCGATCGTCATCTCGTCCATGATCGGAGCTCGTCTCGCCGCGTCACTCGGCCGGCAGGCGCAGGTTGTCGAAGGCGTCGGCGCCGAGGTTGCCGGTGAGGAAGCGCGAGGTCACCAGATCGACGCTGGCGACGTGACCGGCGACGAGTTCGGCGAGCACCACGCCGATCAGCCGGCGCCGCGTCGCGGCGTCGCCCTCTTCGACCAGCCGGCGGGCGGCGGCGAACTCGGAGAGGACCAGCGCGTGCTGGGTCTTGTGACAATGGGCGATCGGCAGCTCGTTGGCGTCGATCAACACCTCTTCGCGAGCGAAATGCGCCTTCACCTCCGCTTCGATCTCGGTGAAGAGCGCGGCGAGGTCGGCATCCGCCGTCTCTCCGACACGCTCGAACATCGCGTGGAGGATCGCATGATCGGTGTCCATCTCCGGGACACCCAACACCAGGACCGCGGTCATCGCCTGCCTCGTCTCGGTCTTCTCGTCCGTTACGCTGCTAGGCGCCGGAGCGGGGGCGCGCCTTGACCGATGTCGAGAGGCCCGGTGAAAAACCAACGTAGCGCTTGCCTCGCGGCCCGCGCTCTTTTCATGATGCCACGCATTCTCCGGCCGATGCACCCCGACGGTGGTCTGAGGCCCTCCCTCTCAATTCCCGATCGAGGATCCTTCGATGAGCTTCAAAGGCAAGACCGCCCTGGTGACCGGCTCGACCAGCGGCATCGGCCTCGCCGTCGCCACCCGCTTCGCCTCTCTCGGTGCGAACGTCGTGCTCAACGGCTTCGGCGACGCGGCCGAGATCGAGAAGATCCGCGCCGGTCTGGCCGCCGCGCACGGCGTCGAGGTCGCCTACGACGGCGCCGACATGTCGAAGCCGGCGGAGATCGCGGCGATGGTGGAAAAGGCGATCGCCCGCTTCGGCGCCGTCGACATCCTGGTCAACAACGCCGGCATCCAGTTCGTCTCGCCGGTCGAGGACTTCCCCATCGAGAAGTGGGACGCGATCATCGCCATCAACCTCTCCTCGTCCTTCCACACCATCCGCGCGGCGCTGCCGTCGATGAAGGCGAAGGGCGCGGGCACGATCATCAACATCGCCTCGGCCCATGCGCTGATCGCCTCGCCGTTCAAGTCGGCCTACGTCTCGGCCAAGCACGGCGTCGCCGGCCTGACCAAGACGGTGGCGCTCGAGGTGGCGGAAGCCGGCATCACCTGCAACGCCATCTGCCCGGGCTACGTGCTGACGCCGCTGGTCGAGAAGCAGATCCCCGACACGGCCAAGGCGCGCAACATGACCGAGGAAGAGGTGATCAAGAAGGTCATCCTCGAGGCCCAGCCGACCAAGCGCTTCGTCAAGGTCGAGGAGGTCGCCGGCATCGCCGCCTTCCTCGCCTCGCCCGACGCCGCCTCGATCACCGGTGCCACCATCTCGGTCGACGGCGGCTGGTCGGCGCGCTGAGGAGACCGATGAGGAACGACCCCGGCACGCCGCCTGCGTAACCATACGGGCTGGCGTGTCGGTCGCGGCGGTTGCAACCTGAAGGTCCGAGAGCCCGACGAGAGATCGGGTCGCGGCGGATGGAGGGACACATGCTGCGCATCACCTCGCTCACCTGCATGCTGATCCTGGCGGGTGCGGCCGGTGCCGGGGCGGCGGAGACCGCGGCCGACAAGTTCGTCGGCGAGATCGTCTCCTCCTGCGCCCTCTCGGCGACCGCCAAGCAGGTCCGCGCCAATCTCTCCAACCGCTTCGTCCCGGCCAACAAGACGGCGGCGACGGCCATGCCCAAGGCGCTCGCCCCCTTCCTCGGCGAGGCGGTGGCGGAGAAGAACGACGGTTACGTCGCCGTCCGCCTGCCGATCAAGGCGACGGTGAAGGGGCTGGCGGTCAGCCGGGTGAGCTTCGTCATCGGCGAGCAGAACGGCATCGACTCGCAGGTCGTCACCTTCGCCGCGCCGCTCGACGCGGTCGAGGGCAAGCTCGGCGACACGGTGCGAAGGATCCGCGCCAAGGGTCAGGAGGGGCTCGAGGTGCAGTTGATGCCCGAAGGCGAAACCACCGACTTCGTCTGCGACCACTCGATGTGACCTCGGCCGTCGCCCCGAGGGCCGACGATGTCGCCATCGGAATGGACATGCGTTCGACATCGTGGCACTGATCGCCGCTTTCCGAGGGAGACGGCGGGGCGATGGCGCTCGAGGTGAAGATCTGCGGCCTGAAGACGGACGAAGCGGTGAATGCCGCGCTCGCCGCGGGTGCCGATCTGATCGGCTTCGTCTTCTTCCCCAAGAGCCCGCGCAACGTCTCGCTCGACGAGGCCGTGCGGCTCGCCGAGGCGGCGCGCGGTCGGACGAAGATCGTGGCGCTCGCCGTCGATCCCGACGATGCGCTGGTCGAGGCGATCGCGACACGGCTCGCCCCCGACCTCCTCCAGCTCCACGGTCACGAGACGCCGGAACGCGTCGCCGCGATCGCGGCCCGCTCCGGCCTCGCCGTGATGAAGGCGATCCCCGTCGCCGAGGCGGCGGATCTGGCGATCCTGCCCGGCTACCTGCCGCACGTCGCCCGCATCCTCTTCGACGCCAAGCCGCCGAAGACGCCGCAGGCGCTGCCCGGCGGCAACGGCCTCGCCTTCGACTGGCGGCTGGTGCGCGGCCTCGACCCGGGTCGCCCGATCATGCTATCGGGGGGGCTGACCCCGGAGAACGTGGCGGAGGCGATCGCCGTCACCGGCGTCTCGGCCGTCGACGTGTCGTCGGGGGTGGAGAGCGCGCCGGGGGTCAAGGACCCGGAAAAGATCGCCGCCTTCATCCGAAACGCCCGCGGCGCCGTATGACGGGTGTGAGCCCACACCACCTGCCCGAGACTCTCGACCGAGGACGCCCTGCCTTGAACACGATGCCCAATTCGCTGCGCAACGGACCGGACGACCGGGGCTTCTTCGGCATCTACGGCGGCCGCTTCGTCGCCGAGACGCTGATGCCGCTGATCCTCGAACTCGAACAGGCCTACGAGGACGCCCGCAACGATCCGAGCTTCAAGGCCGAGCTGGCGAGCCTGTCGACCCACTACGCCGGCCGTCCGAGCGCGCTCTACTACGCCGAGCGCCTCACCGAGTATTGCCGCGAGAAGTCCGGCGGCAAGTTCGGCGCCGAGATCTGGTTCAAGCGCGAGGAGCTGAACCACACCGGCTCCCACAAGATCAACAACTGCCTCGGCCAGATCCTGCTCGCCCGCCGCATGGGCAAGACGCGGATCATCGCCGAGACCGGCGCCGGCCAGCACGGCGTCGCCTCGGCCACCGTCTCGGCCCGCTTCGGCCTGCCCTGCATGGTCTACATGGGCGCCGTCGACGTCGAGCGGCAGAAGCCCAACGTCTTCCGCATGAAGCTGCTCGGCGCCGAGGTGACCCCGGTGACGTCGGGCGCGGGCACGCTCAAGGACGCGATGAACGAGGCCCTGCGCGACTGGGTGACCAACGTCGAGGACACCTACTACCTGATCGGCACGGCGGCGGGGCCGCATCCCTATCCGGCGATGGTGCGCGACTTCCAGTCGGTGATCGGCATCGAGACCAAGGAGCAGTTCCACGCCGCCAAGGGCAGGCTGCCCGACGCGGTGGTCGCCTGCATCGGCGGCGGCTCCAATGCCATCGGCATGTTCCACCCCTTCCTCGACGATCCCTCGGTGGCGATCTGGGGGGTCGAGGCCGGCGGCCACGGCATCGACGTCGAGAACGGCCATGCCGCGTCCATGACCGGCGGGCGCCCGGGCGTCCTCCACGGCAACCGCACCTATCTCCTCCAGGACGGCGACGGCCAGATCCTCGAGGGCCACTCGATCTCGGCCGGCCTCGACTATCCCGGCGTCGGCCCCGAGCATTCGTGGCTGCGCGACACCGGCCGCGTCACCTACGTGCCGGCGACCGACAAGGAGGCGCTCGACGCCTTCCAGATCTGCTCGAAGCTCGAGGGCATCATCCCGGCGCTGGAGCCGAGCCACGCGCTCGCCCAGGTGCTGAAGATGGCGCCGACCATGGACAGGGACAAGTCGATCGTCGTCTGCCTCTCCGGCCGCGGCGACAAGGACGTGTTCTCGGTGGCCGGTTATCTCGGCGAGACGATGTGAGAGACGACATGACCGAAACCCGCATCTCCCGCCGCTTCGCCGAATGCGCCGCAGCCGGCCGACCGGCGCTCGTGACCTTCGTCACCGCCGGCGATCCCGACCTCGCCACCTCGTTCGAGATCCTGAAGGCGCTGCCGAAGGCCGGCGCCGACGTGGTCGAGCTCGGCATGCCGTTCTCCGATCCGATGGCCGACGGCCCGGCGATCCAGGCGGCCGGTCAGCGGGCGCTTCACGGCGGCCAGACGCTGGCGAAGACCCTCGACATGGTGCGGCGCTTCCGCGAGATCGACGCGACGACGCCGATCGTGCTGATGGGCTATTACAACCCGATCTACGTCTACGGCTCCGAGCGCTTCGTCGCCGACGCGAAGGCCGCTGGGGTCGACGGGCTGATCGTGGTGGACCTTCCGCCGGAGGCCGACGACGAGCTCTGCCTGCCGGCGCTCGGCGCGGGGCTGAACTTCATTCGCCTCGCCACCCCGACGACCGACGACAAGCGGCTGCCGGCGGTGCTCGCGAACACCTCCGGTTTCGTCTATTACGTCTCGATCACCGGCATCACCGGCGCCGCGGTGCCGAACGCCGTGCGAGTGGGCGAGGCCGTGAACCGGATCAAACGCCACACCAGCCTGCCCGTGGCGGTCGGCTTCGGCGTGCGTGACGCGGCGACCGCCGCCGCCATCGGCCGCGACGCCGACGGTGTGGTGGTCGGCTCGGCGCTGGTCGCGGCGATCGCCGGCTCGCTCGACGACGGCCGAGCGACCGCGAAGACCGTCCCGGCGGTTTCCGCGCTGGTCGCCGATCTCGCCTCGGGGGTGCGCTCGGCGCGCGCCGCTGCGGCGGAGTGAGGCGAGTTCGGCGCGTCCCCGCGCCGCTCCCGACATCATTCGGAGTATCGAACCCGTGAACTGGCTCACCAACGTCGTCCGGCCGAAGATCAAGAACCTCCTGACCAAGAAGGAGGTGCCGGAGAACCTGTGGATCAAGTGCCCCGAGACCGGCGAGATGGTGTTCCATCGCGACCTCGAGGCCAACCGGTACGTGGTCCCCTCCTCCGGCTACCACATGCGCATGCCGGCGCGGATGCGTTTCGAGACGCTGTTCGACGGGGCGAAGTGGGAGACCATCCCGCTGCCGGCGGTCGCCGCCGATCCGTTGAAGTTCCGCGACGAGCGCCGCTACACCGACCGCATCAAGGACGCCCGCGCCAAGACCGGCAAGGACGACGCGGTGCAGGTCGGCCACGGCACCGTCGACGGCCTCGCCGTCACCGCCGCGGTGCAGGACTTCGACTTCATGGGCGGCTCGCTCGGCATGGCCGCCGGCGAGGCGATCGTCACCGGCATGATGACGGCGCGCGATCGCGGCACGCCCTTCGTGCTGTTCGTCGCCTCGGGCGGAGCGCGCATGCAGGAGGGCATCCTGTCGCTCATGCAGATGCCGCGCACCACCGTGGCGGTGCAGGCGCTGCGCCGGGCGAAACTCCCCTATTTCGTGGTGCTGACCAACCCGACCACCGGCGGCGTCACCGCCTCCTACGCCATGCTCGGCGACGTCCATATCGCCGAACCGGGGGCGCTGATCGGCTTCGCCGGGCCGCGGGTGATCGAGCAGACGATCCGCGAGAAGCTGCCGGAGGGATTCCAGCGCTCCGAGTATCTCTTCGATCACGGCATGGTCGACATGGTCGTCCACCGCCACGAGATCCCCGCCACCATCTCGCGCCTCGCTCGGATCTTCATGAAGAAGCCGGCGGCGGCGGCGAAGGCGGGCGGCGCTCTGGTTCCGGCCTGAGCGGCGTCCGAGGAGGCCGGCGATGACCGCGTCCGCCCCCGTCTCGGCTCTCGATGCGCTGGTGGCGCGGATGGCGCTGACCATCCCCGCCGGCTGGGAATTCGGGCTCGAGCGGATGCATCGGGTGCTCGCCCGGCTCGGCGATCCGCACTTGCGCATCCCGCCGCCGATCCACGTCGCCGGCACCAACGGCAAGGGCTCGGTGACGGCGCATCTCAGGGCCATGCTGGAGGCCTCGGGCCGGACCGTCCACGTCTTCACCTCGCCACATCTCGTCCGCTTCAACGAGCGCGTCCGCGTCTCGGGCCGCCTCGCCGACGACGCCATGCTGGTCGAGGCGATCGAGCGGGCGGAGAAGGCCAATGCCGGCGAGCCGATCACCTTCTTCGAACTGACGACGCTCGCCGCCTTCCTGCTCTTCGCCGAACATCCGGCCGACGTGACCCTGCTCGAGGTCGGCCTCGGCGGTCGCCTCGACGCCACCAACGTGGTGCGCGACCGGCTCACTTCGGTGATCACGCCGATCTCGATCGACCACGAGAAGTTCCTCGGCTCGACGCTGACGGCGATCGCCGCGGAGAAGGCGGGGATCATCGAACGCGGCCGGCCTGTGGTCGCGAGCCCGCAGGTGGACGAAGTCGTCGCCGTGCTGGAGCGCGCCGCGGCACGGGCCGGGGTTCCGCTGGCGCTCGGCGGGCGCGACTGGACGGCGACGGCGGAGGACGGCCGGCTGATCTTCCACAGCGAGCGCGGCCTCCTCGATCTTCCGCCGTCGCGCCTCCTCGGGGCGCATCAGGTGATCAACGCCGGCACGGCGATCGCGGCGCTGGAGGCGAGCGGTCTCGGCATCGACGCGGCGGCGATCGAGCTGGGCCTCGGACGCGTCGACTGGCCGGCGCGGATGCAGCGGCTGACCGCCGGGCCGCTGGTCGATCTCGTCCCCGGCGCCGAGGTCTGGCTCGACGGCGGCCACAATCCCGGCGCCGGCGCGGTGATCGCCGCGACACTGGCCGATCTCGGCCGCCGTGCGCCGCGACCGCTGGTGATGGTCTCGGGCATGCTCGAGACCAAGGATCCGGTCGGATTCTTCCGCCCCTTCGCCGGCCTCGCCGAGCGCGTCGCCTGCGTGCCGGTCCAGGGCGATCACCCGGGTCGCGCGCCGGAAGCGCTGGCGGAGGCGGCGCGGGCTGCGGGGCTGACGGCTGGCGTACACGGGAGCGTCGAGGCGGCGCTGAGAGCGATCACGGCGACGGGTCCGACGTCGCCGCGCGTGCTGATCTGCGGCTCGCTGCATCTGGCGGGGGAGGTTCTGCGGGAGAACGGCATGCTGCCGGAATGATCCGGTGAAACATCGAGAGCGGGCCGCCGGAGCCGGCGGTCGCTTTCCTCACCCCCCGAACAACCGTCCGAGCAGATCCCCCAGCCCCTCGCGGCGCTCCTCGCGGCGCGGGACCGTGCCGGTGGTCGGCGGGTCGGCGGGGCGGGGGCGGGCTCCGACGGGGGAAGCGGTCGCCGCGGCAGTGGGCAGGGCCGACCAACCGTTCGGAGCGGCGGCGGAAGACGGAGCCGCAGCGGTGCTGGCCGCCTGCGGCAGGCCGGCTCCCGGGATGGCAACCGCCTGGCGGCCGCGGTGGGCATCGAGCATGAAGCGCTGCCACACCACCGAGGCGAGGGTGCCGCCGGTCGCCCGCTTGGTCGGGGTGCCGTCGTCGTTGCCGAGCCAGACGCCGGTGGTCAGCAGGCCGGTGTAGCCGATGAACCAGGCATCGCGGAAATCCTGCGAGGTGCCGGTCTTGCCGCCGGCCGGCCAGCCGGGGATCTGGGCCTTCTTGGCGGTGCCGGAGAAGAGCGTCTCGGCCAACATGGTGTTCATCGCGACGAGCGGCACCGGATCGATCACCCGGCCGATGCCGGAGCCGCGACGCTGATAGAGGACCTTGCCGTCGGCCGAGGTGATGCGGGTGACGACATGGGGCACCACGCCGATGCCACCGTTGGCGAAGGGCACGAAGGCGGCGGTGATCTCGAGCGGGGTGACCTCGGAGGTGCCCAGTGCGATCGACGGCGTCGGCATCAGGGCCGAGGTGATGCCCATGCGCATCGCCGTCTCGGCGACGTTCTTGGGGCCGACCTCGATCGCGAGCTTCGCCGCGACGGTGTTGATCGACTGGGCGAGCGCGTCCTTCAGCGTCACCGGGCCCTTGAACTCCTTCTCGAAGTTCTTCGGGCTCCAGCCCTTGTGGGTGAAGGGCTCGTCGACGCGGACGGTGTCGGGCGTCAGCCCCTTCTCCATCGCGGTCAGGTAGACGAAGGGCTTGAAGGTCGAACCGGGCTGGCGTTTGGCCTGGGTGGCGCGGTTGAACTGGCTCTTGGAATAGTCGATGCCGCCGACCATCGCCTTGACCGCGCCGGCCGGGTCGAGCGAGACGATCGCCCCCTGGCCGACGTCGCGGCGTTCGCCGAACTGGGCCAGGCCGGCCTGGAGCGCCGCCTCGGCCAGCATCTGCAGCGAGGAATCGATGGTGGTCTCGACCACCACGTCCTTGTCGATGGCGCCGATCCAGCTCGGCAGCTGGTCCATCACCCAGTCGGCGACGTAGTTCTCCGAGCCGTTGTCGACCCGGGCATAGACGATCTTCGGCATCGCCAATGCCGCCAGACGCTGCTCGGAGGTGAGGACGCCGACCTCCTCCATCACCGCCAGTACCACCTCGGCGCGTCTACGCGCGCGTTCGGGGTCGTGGGAGGGGGCGTAGCGCGACGGCGCCTTGAGCAGGCCGGCGAGCATCGCCGCCTCCATCGGACTCACCTCGCGCGCCGACTTGCCGAAGTAGCGGCGCGAGGCGGCATCGACGCCGTAGGCGCCGGCACCCATGTAGACGCGATTGAGGTAGAGCTCGAGGATCTGGTCCTTCGAATAGGTCTTCTCCAGCCACAGGGCGAGCAGCACCTCCTGGACCTTGCGGCCGAAGGTGCGCTCCTGAGTGAGGAAGAGGTTCTTGGCGAGCTGCTGGGTGAGGGTCGAGCCGCCCTGCGAGACGCCACCGCGGGTCAGGTTGACGACGACGGCGCGGGCCAGTCCGAGCGGGTCGACGCCCCAGTGGGAGCGGAAGCGGCGGTCCTCGATGGCGACGACGGCGCCGGGCAGCCACGGCGGCAGATCGGCGATGCGCACCGCCTCGCCGCCGGTGTCGCCGCGATTGCCGACGAGCTTGCCGTCGGCGGAGAGGATCTTGACGTTGGCGGGACGCTTCGGCACCGCCCATTCGGAGGTCGGCGGCAGTCGGGCGCCGTAATAGACGATCAGGCCTCCGGCGCCGATCACCGCCCAGATGCCGAGCACCAGGACCCAATAGAGGAGGCGACGGACGGCGCGGCCGAAGCCGCCGGGCGGCGGCGCGTCGCGACGGCGTCCACGGCGCGAGCGGCGGGGCGCCGCATCCTCTTCCATGACCTCGGTCTCCTCGGCCTCGGGGGGGCGGGCGCGGCGGCGCGGCGGCGCGGCGTCGTCCCGGGTGGCCGTCAATTCGCTCTCGGCGATGTAGAGGGTCGGCTCGACCCGCCCAGGCCCGCGTTCGTGGGCGGGACGGCGGCGGACGGGGCCGCGGCCGGCTGTCGGGCGATCTTCGGGGCGCAGACGCAGGTCGAGGCGATCCGGCTCGTCGGCCGGCACCTCGAAGACGGGTTCGCGCCTCGATTCCGTCCGTCGCGCCACGTCGCCCTCCACGCCGCCGCAGCCGCGATCGGCGGCGGCGGACCCCTCTTCGGACGGTAATTCGGGCGATTTAAGGCGGAGTTAAGCAATCTCGGCGGCAGCGCCCGGGGCGAGGTCCGCTCCCGGGCGCGGACCGTCAGGCCCGAGCGCGGGAGGTGGCCTCGACGGCGGTCAGGGTCGACATGTTGACGACGCCGCGCGACGTCACCGACGGGGTGAGCACGTGGGCCGGCTTGGCGGCGCCGAGCAGGATCGGGCCGACATGGAGGGCGTCGGTCGTCGCCTTGACCAGGTTCAGCGTGATGTTGGCGGCGTCGAGCGAGGGGAAGACCAGGAGGTTGGCTTCGCCCTTGAGCGGCGACGACGGCATCATCCGCTCGCGCACCGTGGTGTTGAGCGCCGCGTCGGCATGCATCTCGCCGTCGATCTCCAAGGTCGGCTCGAGCCGGTTCACCAGCGCCAGCGCCGCCCGCATCTTGTGGGCGGAGGCGAGGTCGCGCGAGCCGAAGTTGGAGGCCGAGAGCAGCGCCGCCTTGGGCGGCAGACCGAAGCGGCGGATGTGGCGGGCCGCCAGGATGGTGGTGCGCGCCACTTCCTCGGGCGTCGGATCGGGGGTGCCGTAGGTGTCGGTGAGGAACCACGATCCGCGCTGCGAGATGAGCAGCGACAGCGTGGCGAAGTGCGCCTCCGGGCTCTCCAGGCCGATGACGTCCTCGACCACCTTGAGATGGCGGATGAAGCCGCCTTCGAGACCGCAGATGAGGGCATCGGCCTCGCCGCGCTCGACCGCGATGGCGCCGATCACCGTGGCGTTGGAGCGCACGATGGTGCGCGCCGCCTCGGGGGTGATGCCCTTGCGGCCGACCTTGGAGAAATAGGCGGCGACGTAGTCGTTGTAGCGCGGGTCGTTGGCGGGATCGACCACCTCGAGATCGACGTTCGGCCGAATCCGGAGGCCGAAGCGCTCGCAGCGCATCTCGATCACCTTGGGCCGGCCGATGAGGATCGGCGTGGCGATGCCCTCCTCGAGCAGCACCTGGGCGGCGCGCAGCACGCGCTCGTCCTCGCCGTCGGAATAGACGATGCGGCTCTTGACCTTGGCCGCCTTGGCCGCCGCCGTCACCGGCTTCATGACGAGGCCGGAGCGGAAGACGAAGCGCATCAGGCGATCGTTGTAGGCGTCGAAGTCGCGGATCGGCCGGGTGGCGACCCCGGTCTCCATCGCGGCTCGCGCCACCGCCGGGGCGATGCGCAGGATCAGGCGCTGATCGAAGGGCGACGGGATCAGGTATTCCGGGCCGAAGGTATGGCTCACGCCGCCATAGGCGCGGGCCACGACCTCGGAGGGCTCCTCGCGCGCGAGCGCGGCGATGGCCTGGACCGCCGCCCGCTTCATCGCCTCGTTGATCGCCGTGGCGCCGACGTCGAGGGCGCCGCGGAAGATGTAGGGGAAGCAGAGGACGTTGTTGACCTGATTGGGGAAGTCGGAGCGCCCGGTGCAGATCATGGCGTCGGGGCGGACCTCGCGGGCGAGGTCGGGCATGATCTCCGGCGTCGGGTTGGCGAGCGCCATGATCCTCGGCCGGTCGGCCATCGACTTCAGCAGGTCCGGCTTCAGGACACCGCCGGCGGAGAGGCCGAGGAAGACGTCGGCGCCGTCGATGACCTCGGCCAGCGTCCGCTTGTCCGTCACCTTGGCGTAGATCGCCTTGTAGGGATCCATCAACTCGGTGCGACCCTCGAAGACGAGGCCCTCGATGTCGCAGACCCAGATGTTCTCGCGGCGAGCGCCGAGCGAGACCAGCAGGTTGAGGCAGGCGAGCGCCGCGGCGCCGGCGCCGGAGGCGACGATCTTGACCGACTCCAGCGCCTTGCCGGCGATCTCCAGGCCGTTGAGGATGGCGGCGGCGACGATGATGGCGGTGCCGTGCTGGTCGTCGTGGAAGACCGGGATCTTCATGCGGTCGCGCAGCCGGCGCTCGACCTCGAAACACTCCGGTGCCTTGATGTCCTCGAGGTTGATGCCGCCGAAGGTCGGCTCCAGCGCCGAGACGACGTCGACCATGCGCTCGACCGAGGGCGCGTCGACCTCGATGTCGAAGACGTCGATGTCGGCGAACTTCTTGAACAGGACCGCCTTGCCCTCCATCACCGGCTTCGACGCGAGCGGGCCGATGTTGCCGAGGCCGAGGACGGCGGTGCCGTTGGAGATCACCGCAACGAGGTTGCCGCGGGCGGTGTAGTCGGCGGCGGTGTCCGGATCGTCGCGGATCGCCAGACAGGGGGCGGCGACGCCGGGCGAATAGGCGAGCGCCAGGTCGCGCTGGTTGCCGAGCGGCTTGGTCGCCTGGATCTCGAGCTTTCCCGGCCGCGGCATCTTGTGGAAGAACAGCGCGGCTTCCGAGAGTTCGTCGTTGTGCGAACGCGTGGAGAGGCCGGCCGCCGCCGGGGAAATGTCGTCCGTCGCCATCTGGTGCTCCCTTGGGGGTGCGGCGATGCGGCGGTCGCTGCCCTGGTGCGGCGCCGGCCTCGCTCGGTCCCTGCGATGTCCCGAGAGCGGCAGCCGGCGACGATCTCCGTCTTCGACCTGCGACCACTCGTCGCAACCGTTAACCGGAGCGGCGCCCCGCCGCAAGACGTCCGAATCGATCAGAATTTCACGTAATCGATTGAATTTCCGCGGGAATTCATGCTGCAATGCACTCGGCGACGCGCTGCGACGCAGCGGCGGCGGCCGTGGTTGCGATGAAAGCGGGGAAACCCCAACTATCGGAGACATACCGGCGAATCACCGGGACGAGGACGGGCGGGGGCATCCCCGTACGAGGCGAGGGGGCAACCGCGATGTTCAGACTCTTGGCTCGGGCGCTGGGTTTGTGGGTCCTGGCGGGCGCCTTCGTCGCCGCCGTCGTCGACGGTATGAAGTCGATCGCCGCCTCGACCGTGGTGCTGACCTCGGCTCATTCGGCCTGGGGCGATCTCGCCCCCGGGGTGCTCGGCGCGCTGCGCGGCATGGTCGAAGGACGGATCGGCGCGCCGGCCTGGAGCTTCCTCACCTCGACATTGCTCGCGCTGCCGACCTGGGCGGTGCTCGGGCTCCTCGGCGCGGGGCTGATCGCCCTCGGCCGGCCGAAGACGGTGCCGGTCGGCGTCGTGCCCTGAGCGATCCGCCGGGGACGGCTGAGGCGGCCGACGTCATGGAATCGTCGAACGGCGGCCCTATGCGGGGGAAATGACCCCGCCGCGATGGCCGACCATGTCGCTTCGAGGGGTGAAGAGAGGCCGCGCGCGCCGCGACGGCCCGACGCAGGGAGGCGAAATCCGATGTTCACCTTCGGCTCGTGGGAGCACAAGCTGCGGCTTCCGGCCCCCGGAGAGGCGCTGCCCGGCCGCGCCGAACCGATCGCCACGCTCGAGCGTCATCGCGTCTCCGGCCGGCCGCTGAAACCGCCCTTCCCGCCGGAGTGCGAGGTCGCCGTCTTCGGCATGGGCTGTTTCTGGGGGGCGGAGCGGCTGTTCTGGCGGCTCGAGGGGGTTCACGTCACCGCGGTCGGCTATGCCGGCGGCGAGACGCCGAACCCGACCTACGAGGAGGTCTGCTCCGGCGCCACCGGGCATGCGGAGGTGGTGCTGGTGGTCTTCGACCCGAAGGCCGTCGCCTACGACGATCTCCTGCGCCTGTTCTTCGAGAGCCACGATCCGACCCAGGGCATGCGCCAGGGCAACGACGTCGGCACCCAGTATCGCTCGGTGATCCACACCACCTCGGCCGCGCAGCAGGCGGCGGCGGAGCGGGCGAGCGCCGCCTATGACGCAGCGCTGCGGGAGCGCGGCCTCGACACGGTCACCACCGAGATCCGCCCGGCGCCGACCTTCTGGTATGCCGAGGCGGGCCACCAACAGTATCTCCACCTCCATCCCAACGGCTATTGCGGCCTCGCCGGCACCGGTGTCGCCTGTCCGCGACCGCAGGGCGGCGCGCCATGAGCGACCACGAGCGCGACCGCCGCCCGGCGAGCTACGACGACACGCCGCTCGAGGCCGCCCCGGACCGCGAGGGCAAGGGCCTGTTCGTCCTCGCCCCCGGCGAGAGCCTGTCGGGCGGGCTGAAGCGGGTGCTTCTCGGCGAGATCGTCACGGCGCGCGAGGCGCTGGCCGATCCGACGATCGAACGCGAGGAGGCGGTGCATCGGGTCCGCCGCCGCCTGAAGCGGGCGCGCAGTCTGCTCTCTCTGCTCGAGGAGGTGCCCGGCTCCAACCGCGCGGACCGCGCGGAACAGGCGCGCGACGCCGCCCGCCTGCTCGCCGGGGCGCGCGACGCCGACGTGCTGGTGCGCGAGGCGCGCCGCATCCTCGCCCGCGCCGAGGGCGCCACGGTCGCCGCCGCCGGGGTGATGGTCGACCGGCTGGAGCGCGAACGGGAGGAGGCGCATCGCGACCTGCCGGCGCTCGACGTGGTGGCGGGACGACTTCGCGCCTGCGAGGCCGATGCGCGGTCGCTGCCGGACCGATTCGAGGCGGGGCGGCTGATCGCGGAGGCACTGCTGGCGACCTATCGCCGCGGCCGGCGCGACTGGCGCGAACTCGGCGAGGGGATCTCGATCGAGGCGATGCACGACTGGCGCAAGCGGGTGAAGCGGCGACGCCATCTGTCGGCGCTGGTGCCGATCGAGACGCCGGTCACCACCCGGGCGATCCAGCGCGATCTCGAGGATCTCGGCGAGATTCTCGGCGACGAACACGATCTCGCCGTGTTGGAGGCGCGCCTGCACCGCGACGGCGGCCTGCTCCGGCCACGCGAGGGATCCGATGCGGTGGCCGACATCGTCGCCCGCCGTCGGCGCAAGCTCACCCGCAAGGCGCTGGAACTGGGCGAGGAGCTCTACGGTCTACGCGGTCGCGAAGTCGCCGCCGCTCTGGCAGGGCTGCGGGAACTCTGGTAACCGGGGTGAACGGCGCCATGCTGCGCTGCGAAGCACGAAGAGGTCGAAAGGTGGCCAACATGGCGGAACGGTTCATCGAACGCGGGTTGTTCGCCAGCCGATGGCTGATGGCGCCGATGTATGTCGGTCTGGTCGGCGCGCTGCTGATCCTGATGTTCAAGTTCATGCAGGCGCTCGCCGAATTCGCCCTGCACGCGCTGCACGCCAGCGAATCCGAGACGGTCCTCGCCCTGCTGGCGCTGATCGACCTGACCCTCGCCGGCAATCTCCTGCTGATCGTCGTCTTCTCCGGCTACGAGAACTTCGTCTCGAAGATCGACGTCGGCGACCACGAGGACCAGCCGGACTGGAAGGGCAAGGTCGACTTCGCCGGCCTGAAGCTGAAGTTGATCGCCTCGATCGTCGCCATCTCGGGCATCCACCTGCTCAAGATCTTCATGGACATCCCGAAGTACTCCGACCGCGACATCATGTGGATGGTGATCATCCATGTCGTCTTCGTCGTCTCCGGCGTCTTCCTGGCGCTGATGGACCGCATCCACGTCCAGCACGCGGCGGAAGGCCCGATGGTCGGCGGCGGCGGGCACTGATCCGCCGCGACCGGCCGGTTCCCCGTCACTGCGCCACGGCAACCTGCGAGCAGGCCGCGGGCAGATCGGCGAGCGTCAGCGGCGGGCGGGGCTTCTCCGGCGGCGACGGCTTCCACGGCTCCGGACCGAGCCACCAAGCGAGATCGGCGCCGCAGCCGTCGCCGGAGGGGACGGTGTCCTGATCCTTGCAATCGGCGGCCCCCGCCGGGCAGGTGAGGCGGACGTGGAAGTGGTAGTTGTGGCCGTACCAGGGGCGGACCTTGGCGAGCCAACCACGGTCGCCGGTGGCGGCGTCGCACATGGTCTTCTTGATCGCCGGATGGACGAAGATGCGGGCGACCGCCGGATCGCTCGCGGCGGCGCGCACCAGCGCCATGCGGGTCGGTGTCCACTGTTCCGGATCGATCTCGCGGCTCGCCATCTTGACCATCGACACCGCCGAGATGGTCTCGCGCTCGGTGCGGGAGAGTTCGCGCTCGGGCATCGGCAGGAACCAGATGTCGGCGTCGAGGCCGATCTGGTGGCTGGCGTGGCCGGTGATCATCGGGCCACCGCGCGGCTGCGACATGTCGCCGACCAGGAGACCCGGCCAGCCGACCTTCTTGCCGCGCTCGGCGAAGCGCTCGAGGAAGGCGACGAGATCGGGATGACCCCAGTTGCGATTGCGCGACAGGCGCATCACCTGCCAGGCCCTGCCGTTGACCGGCAGCGCCACCGCGCCGGCGAGGCAGCCGCGCGAATAGGCGCCGATCGAGCGCGCGGCGAGCGGCGCCGGATCGCGCAGACCGCCGAAGACCAGCTTGGCGGCGCCGGCGGGGAGTTCGGCACGCGCCTTGGCGATCTCGGCGTTGGTCTCCTCGAAGGTCGCCTGGGCGAGGGCCGGACCGGCGGCGAGGAGGGCGGAGAGGGCGAGGGCGAGACGACGCATGGGCATCACCGAAGGAGGGCGGGTTCCGATCATCCTGCGCCCGAAGATCTTCACCATCGGTTAACCATCCACCGCACGCGCCCGACGGTCAGGCGCTGCGCCGCCAGACGAGGTGGGCGGCGACGAGGTCCTCGAGAGCGGTGCCGACCGACTTGAACAGGGTGATCTCCTCGGCCGCCCCGCGACCGGCGGCGGTGCCGCGGCAGAGGTCGGCGAGATCGCCGGCGATCGTCGCGGGCGCCAGGATCCCGGCGGCGATCGGCCGGGTGATGTCGCCGGCCTCCTTCAGCGCGCCGGCGCGGGTGTCGACGTAGACGCGGGCGCGGGCGATCGCGTCGTCGTCGGCCTCGCGCATCGCGGGGGTATAGCCGCCGACGAGGTCGACGTGGGTGCCGGGCCGCAACGCGGCGCCGCGGATGATCGGGTCGGTCGACATGGTGGCCGCGGAGACGATGTCGGCCTGCGACAGGGCCGCGTCGAGATCGGTCACCGCCTCGGCAACGAAGGCGCGACCGGCGAAGGAGGCGGCCATCGCCCGCGCCTTGTCGGCGGAGCGGTTCCAGATCATCACCCGGCGGATCGGCCGATTGGCGGCATGCGCCTCGATCAGATGCTCGGCGAGCGCCCCGGCGCCGACCATCACCAGCGTCTCGGCCTCGGGGCGGGCGAGGTAGTCGGCGGCGAGCGCCGAGGCGGCGGCGGTGCGCCACAGCGTCAGGCGGGAGCCGTCGAGGACGGCGAGCGGTTCGCCGGTGACGCCCGACATCAGCACATAGGCGCCGACCACCGAGGCGGTGCCGCGCGCCGCGTTGCCGGGGATGACCGAGACCAGCTTCACTCCCATCACCGCGTCGTCGCCGATCGCCTGCGAGGTGTCGCTCCAGGCGGGCATCAACAGCAACATGCCGTCGGCCTCGCCGGCTCGGGCGAGCGGATGGTGATGACGGACCGGGGTGACGACGTCCTCGCGGAAGCCGCGGCGCAGCGCCTCGACCATGTCGGCACGGGTGAGGACACGGTCGATGGCGGCGGCGTCGATGGTGCGCATGGCGGGACCGGAGATGCGAGAAAAGGGAAACGCCGCCCCGAGGATCGGAGCGGCGCGTGGATCGTCGGAGCCTCAGGCGGCGCGGCGCGGGGCGCCGGGGGCCGGCAGGGCGAGCCCGGGGGCCGGGGTCGCCTCGTTGCGGGCGGCGAGATCGGCGGCGAGGCGCTCGCGCTCGCTCTCGAGGCGCGCGGTCTCGCGGCGGCCGAGGCGAGCGGCCTTGCGATGAACGCCCTGACGCAGCCACACCGCGACGCCGCCGAGGACGATGCCGAGGATCAGCGCGCCGAGCACCAGGGCGAAGAGCGGTACGTCGACCGCATAGGCCGGGTCCTCGGGACGAAAGGGGTCGAACGCAACGGTCACCGGCTTGCGATTGGTGACCGAAAGGGCGACGACGACGGCACCGAAGGGCACCGCGAAGAGCCAGGTCAGGAGGCGTTGCAACACTCGCTTCTCTCCTCGGACGCGAGGCTCCCGGGCGATCAGTCGCCGAGATCGACCCCGTCGTTGAGACGCTCACGCATCTCCTTGCCGGTCTTGAAGAACGGCACGTATTTCTCGGTGACCGCGACCTTCTGACCGGTGCGCGGATTGCGTCCGGTGCGCGCCGGGCGATTCTTCACCGAGAAGGCACCGAAGCCGCGCAATTCGACCCGATCGCCACGGGTCAGCGCCGAAGTGACCTCGTCGAGGACCGCATTGACGATGAGTTCGACGTCGCGCTGGTAGAGATGCGGGTTGCGTTCGGCCAACCTCGCCACCAGCTCGGATTTGATCATCGACCGATCCCCCCGGAATTGCTCGGATTTTCGCCCGCCCCAAGGTGCCAAACCGACTGCAGTCCGTCAAGCGAGCGCAGGCCGTCGACCCGCCCTTCGAGGCCGAGTGCGTTCACCGTGCCACGCACGAGGGCCTCGGCGATCGATTCGGCGACCGGCCAGTCGCCGATCTTCCGCTCCGGCTTCCAGTCGCGGATCTTCAGTCCCTTCTCGACGCCCTTGCCCTCGAGCCAGGCCTGGGCGACGCTCTCTTCGCCGAGCTCGTCGACGAGCTTCAGCTCCAGCGCCTGGGCGCCGGTGACGACCCGGCCGTCGGCGAGTTCCTTCGCCTTCTCCGGTGCCAGTCCACGCCGTTCGGCGACGAGGCCGACGAACCAACCGTAGGTGTCCTTGACCACCCGGTCGAGCATGGCGCGCGCTTCCGGCGAGGTCGGCTTGAAGGGCGTGGGCTCGGCCTTCAGCGGCGTCGACTTCACCTCCTCGAGCTTCACCCCCACCGTCTCCATCAGCTTCGACACGTCGCCCCACTGGACGAGCACGCCGATCGAACCGGTGAGCGCGGTGCGCCGTGCGACGATGTGATCGGTGCCGATGGCGGTGAGATAGCCGGCGGAGGCGGCGAGCGAACCGACGTGGGCGACGGTGGGCTTCTTGGCGGAGAGCTTGCGCAACGCCGTGTAGAGCCCCTCCCCGCCCGAGGTGGCGCCGCCGGGGCTGTCGATCGACACCACGACGCCCTTCACCGCGTCGGTGGTCGCGAGCTTGTCGATGGTCTCGAGCAGCTTGCGGTCGTCGAGGATGATGCCCTTCACCGTGATCCGGGCGACGTGCGGCCGCGCCTTGTCGACCAGATCGCCGACACCGCCGAGCCGGACCGCGACGGCGCCGAGCGCCACCACCGCCAAGACGAAGGCCGCGGCGCGCCAGAGGCCGAGCCGGCGCTTCAGTCGCCGACGGTCGGCGACGACATCGGGATCGAGCATGGGGTCCACCTCGTTCTCGCGGCGCGCGGTCGCGCCGGGTCTCGGACATCGCCGAGGGGTAGCAGGGTGGAGGAACGGTCGCAAGGGCGGCGGCCGGACGGCGGCCCGGCGCCGGGAGCGGAACGGCGGTCAGCCGGCCGGTCCGCCCGCCTCGCGCAGGCGGGTGGCCATCAGGTCGCCGCCGCGCTCCAGCACGGGATAGGCGGCGCCGGAGATCAGATGGTCGTTGATGCGCTTCAGGTCGCGGATCAGGTCGAGGTGGAGGGCGCCGGCGTCGCGGACGCCGTTGGCCGCCTCCCGTAGGCGCGAGAAGTGGTCGGCTAGGATACGGGTCTCGATGGTGCGGAAGGTCTGCTTCTCGGCGGCGAGCAGACGCGCGGCGCCGAGGTTCTCGGTGACGAAGACCGAGGCCGCCGCCCGGAGGTTGGCGAGGACGCGATCGAAGACCTCGCGCATCTCCGCCGCCCCTTCGGGCGAGAAGGAGAAGCCGCGCTCGACGTATTTGCCGACGCTGGCGGCGACGTCCCGCTGCAGGATGTCGCCGGCGTGTTCGAGGTTGATGACGAAGCCGAGCACGGCGGCGAGGCGGGCCTCGTCGTCGGGGCCGAGCCCCTCGGGATCGAGCCGCGACAGATAGGTCTTGACCGCGCCGTTCAGTCGATCGAGGGCGTCGTCGAGGCCGATCGCCTCGGCGATGCGCTTGCGGTCGCGGTCGTCGAGGGCGCGGCGCATGGCGGTGACCATCGCCTCGAGCAGATCCGACATGCGCAGCGCCTCGCGGGCCGCATGGCCGATGGCGAGGGCCGGCGTGGCCGCCGCCGCGGGGTCGAGATAGAACGGCCGCGACGGATCGCTCGGCTCGGCTCGATCGGGGAACCAGGTCTCGAGCAGGCGGGCGGCAGGCGCCAACAGCGGCAGGAAGACCACAGCCAGGGCGAGATTGAAGGCGGTGTGGAGATCGGCGACCGCATGGGACGATCCGGCGAGGAGCCGCGCCGCGGCGGGCGCGATCAGCGGCAGGGCGGCGAGCACCGCCACCGCCCCGAGACCGCGGATCACCAGATTGCCGACCGCCACCCGGCGGCCGCCGGGATCGCCGCGACCCTCGATCACCGGATTGAGCGCCGCGCCGACGTTGGCGCCGAGGACGAGCGCGACGGCGCCGTCGAAGCCGATCACCCCCTGGGCGAGGAACGAGGCGACCAGAATCACCGTGGCGGCGCTGGAATGGGCGATCCAGGTGAGGAATCCGGAGGCGAGGAGGGCGATCACCGGGTCTCCGGCGACGGCCGCGATGGCTGCGCGCAGGCCGGGGCCGTGATCCTGCGGCGCCAGCGCCGCGACCACACGGGAGAGGGCGAAGAGCATCAGGCCGAGGCCGATCGCCACCCGGCCGAGGTCGCGGCTGCGGGTGACGCCGCCGGTTCGGAACATCACCACACCGACCAGCACGGCGAGTGGGGCGAGATGACCGACGTCGGCGGCGAGGAGCTGGACGATCAGGGTGGTGCCGACGTTGGCGCCGAGCATCACGGCGAGGGCCGGGACGGTGGCGATCAGGCCGTCGGCGGCGAGCGAGGCGACCATCAGGCCGGTGGCGGTCGACGACTGCAACGCCGCGGTGACGGCGAGCCCGGCGAGGGCCGCCCGCAGGCGATCGCCGACCAGTCGGCCGAGGAGGCGGCGCAGATCCGAGCCGAAGGCGCGTTGGATGCCGGTCTGCACCATGTGCAGACCCCAAAGGAGCAGCGCCACTGCGCCGGCGACGTCGAGCATGAGGAGCGTGGTGGACATCGCCGCCGACCGCCTCGCGAAGAACTCGGGAAGGGGACGGGGCGCGTCCGTCCGACGCACCGCCGTCACTCCACCGCCATTAGGCGACGAGCCAATACTTTCGTCTAGCGTCTTTTCGAATGCCGGCGAATTTCACTTCGCCGGCTTCGGCTCGATGCGCGCTCCCGCCGGCTTCGGAATGCGAAAGGCCCGCGCCGGTCACCCGGCGCGGGCCACGTCTGGTCTCGCGTCCGGCCCACCCGAAGGCGGGCCGGCGAAGATCACTTGTCTTCGGTGCGGGCGCGCAGCGCCGCGCCGAGGATGTCGCCGAGCGAGGCGCCCGAGTCGGACGAACCGAACTGAGCGATCGCTTCCTTCTCCTCGGCCACTTCCAGCGCCTTGATCGAAACGCCGACCTTGCGGGTCTTGCGGTCGAACTGGATGACGCGGGCGTCGAGGCGCTCGCCGACGGCGAAGCGGTCCGGACGCTGGTCACCACGCTCGCGGGCGAGCTCGGAGCGCTTGATGAAGGTCGAGAACTCGGTGTCGACGATCTTCACGTCGATGCCCGAATCCTTCACCTCGGTCACTTCGCAGGTGACGATGGCGCCGCGACGGATGTCGCCGGCCTTCTCGAAGGGGTCGCCGGCGAGCTGCTTGACGCCGAGCGAGATGCGCTCCTTGTCGACGTCGACGTCGAGGACCACGGCCTTGATCTTGTCGCCGCGACGGAACTCCTCGATGACCTGCTCGCCCGGACGGTTCCAGTCGAGGTCGGAGAGGTGGACCATGCCGTCGACGTCGCCGTCGAGGCCGACGAACAGACCGAACTCGGTCTTGTTCTTGACCTCGCCCTCGACCACGGTGCCCGGCGGATACTTCTCGACGAAGGTCTCCCACGGGTTGGCCAGCGTCTGCTTGAGGCCGAGCGAGATGCGGCGCTTGACCGGATCGACCTCGAGCACCATCACCTCGACCTCCTGAGAGGTGGAGACGATCTTGCCCGGATGGACGTTCTTCTTGGTCCAGCTCATCTCGGAGACGTGGATCAGGCCTTCGATGCCCGGCTCCAGCTCGACGAAGGCGCCGTAGTCGGTGATGTTGGTCACGCGACCGGCGAACTTGGCGTTCACCGGATACTTGGCGACGATGCCGTCCCACGGATCCGCCTCGAGCTGCTTCATGCCGAGCGAGATGCGGTGGGTCTCCGGGTTGACGCGGATGATCTGGACCTTGACGGTCTGACCGATCGTCAGCACCTCGGAGGGATGGTTGATGCGGCGCCAGGCGATGTCGGTGACGTGCAGCAGGCCGTCGATGCCGCCGAGGTCGACGAACGCACCGTAATCGGTGATGTTCTTGACCACGCCGTCGACGATCTGGCCTTCCTGCAGGCTCTGGACGAGCTCGGAACGCTGCTCCGCGCGGGTCTCTTCGAGGACGGTGCGGCGCGACACGACGATGTTGCCGCGGCGCTTGTCCATCTTGAGGATCTGGAAGGGCTGCGGCACGTGCATCAGCGGGCCGACGTCGCGCACCGGACGGATGTCGACCTGGGAGCGCGGCAGGAACGCCACGGCGCCGTCGAGGTCGACGGTGAAGCCACCCTTGACCTGGTTGAAGATGAGGCCGGTGACCTTCTCGTTCTTGGCGAAGGCCTCCTCGAGACGGGTCCAGCTCTCCTCGCGGCGAGCCTTCTCGCGCGAGATGACGGCTTCACCGAGGGCGTTCTCGACCCGGTCGAGATAGACCTCGACCTCGTCGCCGACCTTCAGGCCGCCGTCGCGGCCCTGGGCGCCGAATTCCTTGAGCGCGACGCGACCTTCGACCTTGAGGCCGACGTCGATGACCGCGAGGTCCTTCTCGATCGCGACGATCTTGCCCTTGACGACGGAACCTTCGTAGAGGTTCGACTGCTCGAGGGATTCTTCGAGGAGGGCCGCGAACTCGTCGCGGGTGGGGTTCATCTGAGACATTGAAACTCCTGGTGCCGAAGACGGCTGCGCCGGCGGGCTGGTGTTGATGGCGATCCCGTCGTGTCCGGCTCCCGAAAGACGGGAGCTTCCGCAGGGTCTCCCCCACGGGCCGGCGCCGGCGAACGACGATCGAGACCGGAAACGTCCGCGTCGACCGTCACCCCGATGGGCGAGGTCGCCGTGAACCGGCGTTCCATAGCGGATGCGGCCACGCCGGGCAAGCGGAACGCGGCGGTCGTCAAGGCAATCGCTCGAAGATCACGGCTGTGGCGCATTGATTGCGGCGCGGAGGTGGTCGTCGTCCCATCCGAGGGTCTTCCGTCGGATCCTGAGGCTGGCCTCGTCGGGGATGACCTTGATGAGGTTGAGGGCGGCATGGCGGTTGAATTCCATGTTGGCTGGGCCGCCGTCGATCCTCAGGCGCATCAGATCGTCGTGGAAGACGACGTCGAGCATCCCGTGGAGGCGGTTTTCGATGCCCCAATGGGCGCGGACGGCGCGGGCGAAAGTCGGTGCGTCGAGGTCGGCGGAGGAGGGGTGGTGGCGCCGCGCGGTGGACGAGCGGCCGGCACGTTCGACGATGCTCTCGACCATGCCGATCATGGCGAGGCCGGGAAAGCGCGGTTCGCCGGGAAAGCGGCGGTCGGTGATGAGCCCTGCGACGTCGGTGGCGACGCGGTGTCGCCGGATCTCGATGCGACCGTGATCGCCGTCGGTGGTCTCGTGGGTGTCGAAGGCGGCGTCCGGCTCGCGGTCGAAGAAGAGGTGAACCTCGTCGGCGAGGGTGGGCCGATTGTCCTCGAGGGCGAGGAGATGGTCGGCGCTACATCGGGGACCAGGAGAAGGCGGACAAGGCTTCCGACCAGATCGACCTGTTCAAACTGAAGCCCTGATGCAGCAAAACCACTTCTGGTGGTCCGAGCGCAGCGTCCCGAACCTCCGCCTCCGGCGGAGGTCGATGACTTTCGTGGGGGTGCCCGATGGCCGGCTTGTCGAATTTCAATTCGCGGCATCGCGGTTCACGGCATTCTGCCGGCGTCGGGGTCGCCGAGGGGCGATGCGGCCGGCGAAGGATGCGGATGGTCGAACGAGACGCGAGACCCTGGTATCGGCGATGCCGGCACGCGGCCCTGTGCCTCGGCGCAGCGTCGTCGCTCGTCGCCGGGCTCTGGCTCGCCCTCTCCGCCCGCCCGTCGGACGCGGTCTTCGTCCCCCCGACGCCGGTCGCCGCCCGTCCGCTCCAGCCCCTGATCGACGCCACGCCCGCCGGTGGGACGCTGCGTCTCGACCCCGGCGTCTGGGCCGGCCCGGCGGTGATCGCCCGCCCGATGACGCTCGTCGGTGCGCCCGGGGCCGTCGTCGACGGCGGCGGTATCGGCACCGTGCTGGCGGTCGAAGCCGAAGGCGTCACCGTTTCGGCTCTGACGCTGCGCAACTCCGGCGATCGCAACGACGGCATCGACGCCGGTCTCCGGGTGACCGCGGCGAAGGCGGTGATCGAGGATCTGGTGATCGAGGACTGCCTCTACGGCATCCAGCTCCAGCAGGCGAACGACGCCGTCGTCCGCCGCAACCGCATCGGCTCGAAGGACCTGCCCGAAGAGCGCCGCGGCGACGCGATCCGCATCTGGTACTCGACCGGCGGCCTGTTCGAGGCGAACGACATCGCCCGGGTGCGCGACGGTTTCGGCCTCCAGGCGATCGGCAACCGCCTCGTCGGCAACTCCGTCCGCGACGGCCGCTACGGCGTCCAACTGCTCCATGGCGACCGCACCGAAATCGTCGGCAATCGTCTCGACGGCAACGCCGTCGGCGTCATGGCCATCGCCTCCGACGATCTGCTGATCGAGAGGAATGCGATCCGCTCCGGTCGCCTCGTCGCCGGTCAGGGGTTGATCTTCAAGGATTCGTCGCGCGCCCGCGTCCTCGACAACGACCTCTTCGCCAACGCGATCGCCGTCTATCTCGACGCCTCGCCGAGCGAGGCGGAGGAGGCGAACCTCTTCCGCGGCAACCGCATCTCCTTCTCCGGCACCTCGGTGACGCTGCATTCCGATCTCGCCGGCAACGTCTTCGAAGCCAACAGCTTCACCGGCAACCACGCCGAGGTGGTGGTGCGCGGCGGCGGCACGGCGCGGCGCAACCAGTGGCGCGGCAACGCCTGGGATGCCTTCGAGGGCTTCGACCGCGACGGCGACGGGATCGGCGACACGCCCTTCGAGGTGTGGACCTGGGCCGATCGGCTGTGGATGGACGTGCCCTCGGCGCAGCTCTTCCGCGCCTCGCCGTCGCTCGCCCTGGTCGACTTCGCCGAACGCCTGAGCCTGACCACCGAGCCGCGGCTGATCATGGCCGACCCCGCACCGCGCACGCGCGACATGCCGGCCACGACCGACCCGTCGGCCCCATGAGCCTCGTCGGCCGCCCCGGACCCGGCATCGTCACATCACCGTGCCGTCGCTCTCCACCATCAGCGGCGGCGAGCCGTCGGGCCGGATTTCGCGGGCGAGCCGCCGCCCGGCGTGCCAAGTGCCGCCCTCCAGCACGCAAGTGAGCGGGAAGTTCCAGGCGTTGCGGCCGAGTTGCTGGCGCACCACCCCGGCGAGGCGGTCGATCAGGGCCACGGTCAGCGCCCGCCATTCCACCACCAACTCGCCGTCGATCGGATGGACGAGGCCGAGCTGCGACCGGTCGCGCAGCACCAACAGCCCCGAATCGATCATCAATCCGCCGTTGCGGTAGTCCGAGAGCCCGGTCAGCCCGTCGAGATCGGTGATCTCGAGACCCGCCCAGGTGAGCGGCTCGAGCAGCGAATAGGCCAGCCACTGCGCCGGTCGGTGCAGTGGCATCAGCCCGGCGGTGGCGTCGTCGGTTTCCAGTCGGCGATGGATCCAGGTGTCGCCGAGCGGCACCCCGCCCAGCACGTAGCGCCCGGCGAAGATGCCGCCGAGCGCGTCGAGCAGGATCTCCAGCACCGTCGCCGCCGGTACCCGCCCCTCGGGGAACAGCCGGAAGAGATGGTCGAGCAGCCCGCCCGGCCGCAGCGATCCGTCGTCGCAGGAAAACACGTCCGGCCTGAGCGCCAGCACCTGCCCCAGCCGGTTGACCAGCCCCAGCCGCCCCTCGAGCCCGATCAACGGGTTGGAGGCGGAGATCTGGAAGCCGTCGGCGAGTTCCTCGGCCGTCAGCCCGGCCAGCGCCCGGGCGTCGGCGCGCAGCGGATCGAAGGGTTCGGAGGAGAAGATGCCCGAGGCGAACATGGCGAGCGAGGCGACCGCCAGCCCTTCCGAGCGCGAATAGGTCTCCCCGGTCACCGCCTCGGCATAGGCCCAGCGCGGCCCGGCGCCGGCGTCGGTGAGCACCGAGACGGTGGCCAGATCGATCGCCGCGCGGCCGAGCTCACGCTCGTCCACCCATTCCCGCGCCCCCAGCAGACTGCCCCAGCGGTCGCACTCGCCGACCGCGAAGGCGCGCCAGCGCGCGTGCGGCGGCACCTCGAGCGTCGGATGCTCCGACCGCGTCAGCTCCGCGACGTAGCGCGCCGTGTCGTCGAGCCGCGTCAGGTCGACGGTGAAGTGGTCGAGCCGGTCCATCAGGGCGAGGTCGAACAGACGGTTGGCGCGCTCGCGCACCGCACCCGCCGTCAGCATCCGCCGGGCGATTTTCGCCAGTTGCGGATCGGCGGGGGCAGGGGTCTCGGTCATCGGTGACGGGTGTCCTCGAGGGGTGGAGAGGGATTGCGAATCGCGTCCCTGTGATTGTGGTGGCTCGCCGGAGTCTCGCTCGAGACGCCCTGCCGGCGCAAGGAAGGCGCGACTTTCGTCCACTGCCTCGCAGTCTTGCGGCCTTGCGGCCGCCGTCTCGTCGTCTAATGTTCGCGCGACATCGACGAGACACGAGGAAGACGAGCATGACGAGCGACGGCGTGACCGTGGTCGGCCACCCCCTGGTGGCCCACAAGCTGACGCTGATGCGCGACAAGGCGACCTCCACCAAGAGCTTCCGCGAGCTCCTGCGCGAGATCTCCCTGCTGCTGTGTTACGAAGCCACCCGCGACCTCGAGCTGACCACCGTCGAGATCGAGACGCCGCTGCAGCCGATGAAGGCGCCCAAGCTCGAGGGCAAGAAGCTGGTCTTCGCGCCCATCCTGCGTGCCGGCATGGGTCTGCTCGAGGGCATGCTCGATCTCGTGCCCTCCGCCCGCGTCGCCCACGTCGGCCTCTACCGCGACCCCAAGACGCTCCAGGCGGTGGAGTACTACTTCAAGGCGCCGGAAGACATCGCCGACCGCACCGTGATCGTACTCGATCCGATGCTGGCCACCGCCAACTCCGCCTGTGCCGCCATCGAACGGCTGCAGCAGGCCGGCGCCAAGCGGATCGTCTTCGTCTGCCTGCTCGCCGCGCCGGAGGGCATCGCCCGCTTCCGCACCGAACACCCCGACGTGCCGATCTACACCGCCGCGATCGACGATCACCTCAACGACCACGGCTACATCGTCCCCGGCCTCGGCGACGCCGGCGACCGCATCTACGGCACCCGCTGAGGCTTCGGGAGGGACGAGCGGTGATCGTCGCCTTCGGCACCGTCAACGTCGACATGGTCACCGTCGTGCCGCGCCTTCCCGGGCGCGGCGAGGCGGTCAAGGGCCGCGACCACCAGCTCTTTCCCGGCGGCAAGGGCGCCAATCAGGCGGTGGCGGCGGCGCGGGCCGGGGCGAAGGTGATGCTCGTCGCCAGCGTCGGCCGCGACGGCTTCGCCGACGTGGCGCTCGCCGGGGCGAAGGCCCTCGGCATCGATCTCTCCCGTGTGCGGCGCGCCGAGAGCCCGACGGGCGTCCAGATGATCGCCGTCGATCCGGCGGGCGAGAACCTGATGATCGGCGCCGATGCCGCCAATCGGGCCACCCGAGTCGAGCAACTCGACGGTCTGCTCCGCCCCGGGGTCACCCTCCTCACCCAGAGCTCACTCGGAACGATCGAGGTCGAGAAGGCGATCCGCGCCGCCCGTGCCAGCGGCGCCCGCGTCGTCTGGAACGCCGCTCCGGCCGGGCCGGTCGCCGAAGAGACTTTCACCGCGAGCGACGTGGTGATCGTCAACCAACACGAGGCCCGCGGCCATGCCGCCCTCTTCGGGCTGCCGGCGGACTTCCGCGCCTTCGCCGAGGCCGCCGCGGCGCGTTGGGCGACGATGGTGGTCGTCACCCTGGGCTCGGACGGCCTGATCGCCGCCCGACCGGGTGAGCCGACCCTCGTCGGCCGCCCGCCTCCGGTCGCCGTGGTCGACACCACCGGCGCCGGCGACGCGCTCTGCGGCGCCCTCGCCGCCGCCCTCGACCGCGGCGAGACGGTGGAGACGGCGCTGCGCCAGGGCCTCGCCGCCGGGGCGCTCGCCTGCCGCGAGACCGGCGCCCAGTCGAGCTTCCGCGACCTCGCCGAGATTCGCCGCATCGCCGCCGCCGTGACGCTCGAGCCTGCGTGATCACCGCGGTTTTCCACGCATCCGCGCGTCTTGTCGGGTTCGTCTTCAGGGATCGTTAGGCTCGCGAGGCCTACCATCTCGGTCGATCCGGGATGGAACCGACATGTATCGGAACGCACTGCGACTGACCCTTCTGGGCGCCCTGCTCGCCCTGATGTCCCCGGCCTGGGTGCCGTGGCTGCTGCACGTCGTCGCCTTCGTCACCGAACGCCCCGTCGCCGTCGACAGCCGCGCCGTCGGCTATCGCGTCGAGGAAGGGATCGGCGCCACCTCCCGCGTCGTCACCTCTTCCGGTCGGCGGGTCACCCTCAAGGCCGACGCCCGCGGCCATTTCCAGGCCGAAGCGGCGATCAACGGTCGCCCCCTCGGCGTGATGGTCGACACCGGCGCCACCTCCGTCGCCCTGCGTTACGAGGATGCCGGCTCGCTCGGCGTCCGCCCGCTGTTGCCGACCGACTACACCGTGCCGATCGCCACCGCCAACGGCACCGCCCGCGCCGCCCGCGTCACGCTCGCCGAGGTCCGAATCGGCGACGTGCGGGTGAAGAACGTCGAGGCCCTGGTCATGCCGGAGCGCTCGCTCGGCACCAATCTCCTCGGCATGAGCTTCATTCGGCGGCTGAAGAACGTCGAACTGGCCGGCGGCCGCATGACCTTCGTCGAGTGATCTCGCGACGATTGCATCCGCCACGCCTCTGCCCGAGGATGCGGACGAATCGTCCCCTCGCCCGAGTTCGCCCGTGATCGCTCTCGCCGCCCGTGTCTCCGGCCGTCTCCGCCGCGCCTCCATCGGCGCCGGGACCGCACTTCTCCTCGGCCTCGCCTCGACCGTGGCGTCCGCCGCCGAGATCGGCGGTCCGGCGCGCGTCGAGAAGGCCCGTCCGTTGCGCCTCGGCATCGTCGCCGCCCACCGGCCGGCCGAGGCGATCGAAAAGGTCGAACCCTTCCGCCTGCGGCTCGCCGACACGCTCGGCATCGACGTCCGCACCCAGCGCTATGCCGACGAGCGCGCCCTGGTCGAGGCCTTCGCCGCCGGCCGGGTCGACTACGCGCCGCTCTCCGCCACCGGCTACGCCATGGCCTCGCGCCTGTGCGGCTGCCTGGAGCCGCTCGCCGCCCCGCGGGCCGCCGACGGCACCGCCGGCTGGCGCATCGTCGTGGTGGTGCGGACCGGCAGTCCGCTGGAGAAGGTCGGCGATCTCGCCGGCCGGCGTCTGGCGGTGTCGGGCGAGGACTCGATCGGCGGCCGGCGTCTCGCCCTGCGACAGCTCGAAACCCAGGGAGTGGTGGGCACCGCCGCCCCGCGCCTCGAGACCGTCGAGGGCCCCCGCGCCGCCGTCGGTGCCCTGCTCGCCGGCCGTGTCGACGCCGCGGTCGCCTGGTCGACGCTGGAGGGCGACGTCGCCGAGGGTTACGGCCGCGGCACGCTCCACGACATGGTGGCGGCCGGGGCCGTGTCGATGACCGACGTTCGGGTTCTCTGGGCCTCGCAGGTCCTGCCCCACGGCCCGCATGCGGTGCGCGCCGACCTCGCCGAAGGCCGCAAACGCCGCCTGCGCGACATGCTGGTCGATCTCGACGAGGTGGACCCGGACGCCTACGACGCGATCGAGCCGGTCTTCGGCGGCGGCTTCCTGCGCGTCGGCCACCCGGCCTACGTCCCCTTCGTCGATCTGGTGACGCCGCGCGACGATCGGCCGAACGCGCCCGGCACCACCGGGACGACGCCGCCGGGCTGATCGGTCGGGTCGAGGACGTCGGGCCCGGTCAGTTCGGGTTCGGATATTCGACCTTCGGCGAGACGCGCGGCCTCAGATAGGATGTGTCCGACAAGGTGAGCGACGTGCCGCCGAGGATGTCCTGCATGAAGGTCGAGAAGGTCGAAGTGTAGATGTAGTCGACCTTGGTGACGATCAGCTGCTGACCGTCGCTCACCAGCCCCGACGGGATCGTCACCGGCGGCGTGCCTCCGGTCGTCCAGGCGGCGGTGTTCATGCCGACGCTCCAGCCGGTCTTGAAGCCGCCCGAAGCGGTGTAATTGACCGCCGAGACGACCAGCCTCACGCCGGAGGCGTCGTAGGGGGTCATGATCGTCGTCGACGCGGCCAGGATGTTGGTCATCTCCGACGTCGAGATGGTCGGCACCTGTGACACCAGGTCGCCGAGGGCGCTGCCGGTGTGGCTCACCTTGCGGTAGATGGTCAACGCCTGCGACAGCTCGTTGCCGGCGATCAGCAGCGTCAGCATGACCGGCAGCAGCAGCGTGAATTCGACCGCCGAAACGCCGCGACGATCTCGCGCCAAGCGCCTCAGAATGCCGCCCCGACCGATCTGAAGAGACTGAAACCGGTTCATCTCACACCTCACCACGGGAACGGCTCGTTGCGGAAGGCCGACACACCCGACAGGAGGCGCGATCCGCTCGACAGGTTCGACAAGTCGAGTCCGAGTTTGCTAAAGTAGAGAGGGTATTGATAGAACACTCGAACCACGACGATTTCCGAGGAGCCGCCCATCTGGAAGGTGAATCCGGTCGTATTGAAGTTCTTGTTGGCGTCGATCGGCATCGACGTCGTCGCCGACGTGAAGCTCGTATAGACCTTCGAGTCGACGTAGAGGCCGCCGCAATCGAACAACACGTAGAGACGGTTGCAGACCTGGGTCGTGAACTGCGCCTGCGAGTAGCCGGAAGCCTGGGCCTGTCCGGTGCGGATCAGCCGCGCCGCATCCGTCACCGCCGTGTCCAGGATCTGTCCGGCGAGGAAGCACAGGGCCGATTCGAAGATCGCCCCGAGCAGTGCGACGAAGGGCAGAGCGAGGATGCCGAACTCGACGGCGGAAGCGCCGCTGCGGTCGCCGAGGAGCCGGCCGATGCGGCTCTTGGGACGGGGTTCGGCGGTGGAGGCGTCGATCGGCTCGGATCGCCGGAAGATCATGCGCATCTCTCCGAAGCCCCCGCCGAGCGGGGGAGGGCGGCATCTCGAGCCACCATGATCCCTCGGAAAGCTGAAGATTCGGTTCAGCCGATCGCACACATCCCCGGTTGTCCGCTCCGGTCGATCACGGAGTCGACGCCGATTGTTGGCCGAAGCCGATGCGGGCCTGGGTCTGGCTCTGGGCGGCGCCGAAGTAGTCGCTGGCGTCCCCGGGTTCGATCGCCGCGTTGCAATGCGGCGTGCAGGAATAGGTGTATCGGTTGGCGCCGCGTTGCACCGTCACGTAGCCCGACTGCGGCTTCTCGACGTTGATCGACTCGTCGGCGATCAACTGCCCCTTGGCGTCGAGAATGACGAGGTTGGTCTGGCCGCTGCTCTTGCCGGTGATCACCAGGGTCTGGCGGTCCTGCATCGAGGCGTCGGCGATCGCCGGATTGCCGATCACAACGGTGGCGGCCGGTGCTGAGATGCGCATCACCTTCGCCCGGTCGATGACGACCGAGATCGGATCCTTCGCCGCGGCCGGCCCGCAGGCGGCGGCGAGAGCGGCGACGAGAGCCAGGGAAGAGATGAAACGCACGGCACGAACCTCGTTCGAGGAGTCTTCTGCACGTCCATCCTGCGCGATCTTGGTGAAGGAACGTTTAACTCGCGCCGACGCTCGCCCCGGTCTCGCCGCTCTCACGCGCGCGAGTACGCGCCCGAGCTGAAGGTCGGGTCGCCCCGGGACATCCCCCACGCCCCGGGGCTCCGGGCATCGAGCCGACGCCCTCCGGGTCCTCGGCGCCGCCGGCAACCCTCCGTTAGCCATATGGCGGAGAACGGCGAGAGAGAAATCGATAACCAAGCAAATTTACTCGGCCTTAGAAGGAGGGGGGTATGGTCTGTTCAGACTTCGAATGACCGAGCGAACAAGCGGTCCGGAGTTCTGGTGTACCGTGTAGAACTACAAGGAGCTGCAAGATGACCATGTTCGCCCGTTTCCTCAAGGACGAGTCCGGCGCCACCGCGATCGAGTACGGCCTGATCGCTTCTCTCGTCGCCGTCGCGATCATCACCGGCGCGGGTGCCCTCGGCAACAACCTGAACGGCACCTTCACCAACCTCGCCGCCAAGATGAAGTGATCTCGGGCAATACGCTCGGATCCGAAACGGGGGCCACGGGCCCCCGTTTCCTGTTTCGGGGGGCGATCTTCTCGCGGCGTCACGTCCGCCGCGTCGTTCCCATGGCCGTCGATACCGCCGTTTACGTCGCCTTCAGCGCCGCGTGACAGGATGGTCCCGTCGGTTCGGACCCATCGAGGGAGAGCTAAGATGTCGCAGGTCGCGTTGATGGCGGTGGTTCTGGTGTTCCCGCTCCTGGTGGTGTGGGCCGCCGTCACCGACTTCATGACCATGACCATCGCCAATCGGATCTCGGTCGGCCTCGCGATCGCCGGTCTCCTCGCCCTGGCGCTGACTGCCCCGGGCTGGCCGGTGATCGGAGCCCATCTCGGCGCCGCCGGTGTGGTCTTCGCCGTCGGCTTCGCCTGTTTCGCCTTCGGCTGGATGGGCGGCGGCGACGTCAAGTTCGCCACCGCGGTGGCCCTGTGGCTCGGCTGGGGTCAGCTTCTCGAATATGCCGTGACCTTCTCCGTCTACGGCGGCCTGCTCACCCTGCTGGCGCTCTTCTCCGATCGTGTCCTCGATCCGCTGCCGGCCCTCAAGGTGGGCTTCCTCGCCCGCTTTCAGGAGCACCGCCGCGTGCCCTACGGCATCGCCCTGTCGGTCGCCGCCCTGCAGCTCTTCCCCGCGACACCCTGGATGCGCGTCTTCGGCTGAGATCCCGCACCGTCCTTCGCGACCTCGTGCCGGACACCCCGACGGATGCCCGACGACCGTCGGCTCACCCCACTGCGCGCCAAGCCGATGTGTTGACGGAATTTTCACGGCGTTTCGAGAGGTCTCGTTAACCATACCTGAACCAATTCCCGTCGAGACTGCGGTCCGATGGACATCGTGGATGTCCGACGTGTTTTCGGGTTTGGGTCATGAAGGTCACGCGCCTCCTCGTCCTGGCGGTCGCTCTCGGTGCCGGTATCGTCGCCGCCTTGCTGGCGGTGAAGATCTCGAATCGTGAGCCCGAGCCGGCACAGATCGTCGCCGCTCCGACGGAGGCGCCGCGCATCGACACCATCGACGTCCTCGTCGCTTCCAAGGATCTGCCGGTCGGCTATCGCATCGCCGCCGGCGATCTCGTCTGGCAGTCCTTCCCCAAGACCGGCATCGCCGAGGTCTACGTCAACCGCCTCGCCAAGGCCGGTGCGGCGGAGGAGTTCGTCGGTCTGGTGGTGCGTGCGGCCTTCCTCGCCGGCGAACCGGTGCGCGAACAGCGCCTGATGAAGGCCGATCGCGGCTTCATGTCGGTGATCCTGTCGCCGGGCATGCGGGCGAGTGCGGTCGAGGTCAAGGCGGCGTCGACCGCCGGCGGCTTCATCCTGCCCAACGATCACGTCGACGTCATCCTGACCCGTGCCGCGCCCAAGGCCGGTGGGGCCGGCGGCGACGCCTACGTCAGCGAGACCATCCTCGCCAATGTCCGCGTCCTCGCCGTCGACCAGCAGGTCTCGGAAGGCAAGGGCGAGTCCGCCGCGATGCTGGCCAAGGACACGGTGACGCTGGAGGTGACGCCCCGGCAGGCCGAGGTCCTCGCCCAGTCGACCCAACTCGGGTCGATCGCTCTGGCGTTGCGGGCATTGCGCGACCGCGAGGGTGCGCCGCCGGAGGAGGACGACGGGTCCGCCGGTGGCTCGGTGAAGATGGTGCGTTTCGGTGTCCAGTCCACGGTTTCGATCCGCCGGTGATCGGGGTCGGTACGAATTCTGAGGGTGTCCGCATGTTCACCAGTCTGCTGTCTCTCCGGTCCGGCTTCGCCGCCGCCGTCTTCGCGGCGGTGATCGGCCTCGCCGGCCCGGGCGCCCTGGCCGCCGACGACACCGTTCCCCGGATCGACCGCATCGCCTCCGACGGCCGCCAGGACCGGGTGGTGCAGCTGCCGCTGTCGAAGTCGAAGATCCTCGACTTCGACGAGGACATCCGCGACGTGCTCGTCTCCGACCCCAAGGTCGCCGACGCCGTCGTCCGCTCCTCGCGCCGCCTCTATCTGATCGGCAACAAGTTCGGCACCACCAACATCGTCGTCTTCGGCGCCTCCGGTCGGCCGATCGCCAATCTGGAGCTCCAGGTCCAGGTCGACACCCGCACGCTCGAGAGCCTGATCAAGCGCCTGCTGCCGCGCAGCGACATCCGCATCGAAGCCGTCGCCGGCACCGTCGTGTTGTCCGGCACCGTCGGCAACGGCGGCGAAGCCATCCAGGCCTACGAGGTGGCGAGCAAGTTCGTCGGCGCCCCGATCACCGGTCCGGCGAGCGGCGGATCCTCCGGCGCGCCCGCCGGCGGGTCGCCCACCCCGGCCGCCGAAGCCGGCACGTCCGCCGTCGGCAATGCCATCCAGGTGGTCAACGCGCTGACCATCCGCGGCAAAGATCAGGTGATGCTGAAGGTCTCGATCGCCGAGGTGCAGCGCGACGTCGTCAAGAAGCTCGGCATCGATCTGACCAACTCGATCACCAACGGCAGCTGGTCGACGACGCTGAGCACCGTCAATCCGTTCCCGATCACGCCCGGCCTCAATCCCGCGACGGTGGCGCAGGGCACGTTGACCTTCGGCGGCTCCTCGGTGTCGGCCAAGCTCAACGCGCTCGAGCAGAACGGCTTCCTCAAGACCCTGGCCGAGCCCAATCTCTCGGCGCTGTCGGGCGAGCAGGCCCAGTTCCTCGCCGGCGGCGAATATCCGGTGCCGGTCTACACCTCGACGGGCATCAGCATCGAGTTCAAGCCCTACGGCATCGGTCTCAACTTCCAGCCGGTGGTGCTGTCCGACGACCGCATCTCGCTGACGGTGAAGACCGAGGTGTCCGAGCTGACCTCCGACGGTGCCGTCACCATCGGCACGCTGACCATCCCCGCCCTGCGGGTGCGGCGCGCCTCGACCACCCTGGAGATCCCCTCCGGCGGCGCCATGGCGCTCGGCGGACTGCTGCGCGACGACGCCCGTCAGGCGATCTCCGGCACGCCCGGTCTGGTCAACCTGCCGGTTCTCGGCACGCTCTTCCGCTCGCGCGACTTCCAGCGCTCGCAGAGCGAACTGGTGATCTTCGTCCAGCCGCTGATCGTTCGTCCGGTGGCCGCCGCCAAGCTCAACCGGCCCGATCAGAACTACCAGAACTCCTCCGACGGCGCCGCCTACTTCCTCGGTCGCGTCAACCGCATGTATCGCACCGTCGATCGCGGCGCCTCCGGGTCCTATCGCGGCCAGTACGGCTACATCTTCGAGTGAGGGCTGCGACGTCATGAGCACCACGATCCGATCCCTCGTCGCCCTGCGCCACGCCCTCCGGCTGTCGAGTACGCTGGCGCTCGCCGGCCTGATCGCCGGCTGCAACACCCTCGGCCGGGAACCCTCCGTCACCGGGTCCATCCCCCAGGACGGTTACCGCAGCCGCCATCCGATCGTCGTCGAGCAGAGCCGCGAAGTCTTCGACGTGCCGATCAACGCCCACGGCGCGCCGATGTCGCCGCAGCTGCGCACCGCGGTCGAGAACTTCGGCAACGATGCCCGCGAGAACCGCGTCGCCACCATCACCATGATGATGCCCAAGGGGTCCACCAACGAGGCGGCGGCCCAGCGGGCCGGCCGCGACATCCTCGCCGCGCTCGGCGACGCCGGCTTCGCCGCGAGCTCGGTGACCAAGGTGTCCTACGCCGCCGAAGGACCGGAGGACGCCGCGCCGATCCGCCTCACCTATCCGCGCCTGCTGGCGCGCGTGCCGCATCGTTGCGGCCAGTGGCCGGACCAGGTGATCGGCGACACCACCAACGTCGACTACTGGAACTTCGGGTGCGCCACCCAGGCCAACGTCGCCGCCATGGTCGCCGAGCCGACCGATCTCGTCGCGCCCGCCCCGATCGGCAAGGGCGACGCGACCCGTCGCTCGACCATCGTCTACGCCTATCGCAAGGGCGAGAAGACGCGTTCCGAGTTCAAGTTGCCGAAGATCAACGCGTCCCAGGTCGGCGGCAGCGGGGGAGGCGAGTGATGTCGCGCAACACCGGCGATCGCACCACCATCCATCACGAGAACAACGAGCCGAAGTCGATCCCTCGGATCGCCATCCAGGCCTTCTGCGAGACGCCCGAGGTCGCCGCCGCGCTCGAGGGCGCGGCCGCCGATCGCCGGATGTCGCGCGCCCACGTCAAGGTGTTGATGGGCGGGATGCCGGCGGCCGTGGAGTTCTACGGCTCGGCTCCCACCCCCAATCTGGTGGTGGTGGAGACCAAGGGGCGTTCCGAGGAGATTCTCGGCCATCTCGACGGCCTCGCCGACGTCTGCGATCCCGGCACCAAGGTGCTGGTGATCGGCCACGTCAACGACGTGTTGCTCTATCGCGAACTGATCCGCCGCGGCGTCAGCGAATACGTCGTCGCCCCGCTCGATCTCTTCGACGTGCTGCGCACCATCGGCGACCTCTATCACAGCCCCGATTCCGCGGTTCTCGGCCGCACCATCGCCTTCATCGGTGCCAAGGGCGGTTGCGGCTCCTCGACCATCGCCCACAACATCGCCTGGTCGATCGCCAAGACCTTCCACAACGACGTCCTGGTCGCCGATTTCGATCTCGCCTGGGGCACCGCCGGTCTCGACTTCAATCAGGACCCGACCCAGGGCGTGCTCGAGGCGTTGCTCTCGCCGGAACGCATCGACGAGGTCTTCCTCGATCGGCTGCTGACCAAGTGCTCCGACCGGCTGAGCCTTCTCGCCGCGCCGGCCCTGCTCGATCGCACCTACGATTTCGAGGAACTGGCCTTCGATCCGACCGTCGAGGTGGCGCGCGGCAACGTGCCGGTGGTGGTGGTCGATCTGCCGCACCAGTGGACCGACTGGGTGCGTCGTCAGTTGCGCGAGGCCGACGAGGTGGTGATCGTCGCCACCCCCGATCTCGCCAA
>ERZ1645187.435-NODE-435-length-40796-cov-29.767973_pt1 | contig 40796 bp, 35 predicted proteins | sample MGYA00575352_ERZ1645187 | MGnify/ENA primary metagenome ERZ1645187 (study PRJEB40837, sample SAMN11349314) | freshwater sediment metagenome | isolation source: river sediment | host: Sediment | place: India: Wazaribad , New Delhi | collected 2017-02-21 ... | reverse complement strand
GCCCATAAGTTCCCCTTTTGTTCAAGGCGATGGCGGGCTATAAGGCGGCATGCTGTCGGCCCTGTCCATCCGCGATATCGTTCTCATCGAAAAGCTTGATCTGGAGCTTTCCGCCGGGCTGACCGTGCTGACCGGCGAGACGGGGGCGGGCAAGTCCATTCTTCTCGACGCGCTGGGTCTGGCGCTGGGGGCGCGGGGCGATTCCACGCTCGTGCGCAGCGGTCAGGCCAAGGGCACGGTGGCGGCGGCCTTCACCCTCCCTGCAAGCCATGCGGTGGTGCGGCTGCTGGCGGAGGAGGGCATTGACGCTGCCGATGAACTGGTGATCCGCCGCATCCAGACGGCGGAGGGACCAAGCCGGGCGCTCATCAACGATCAGCCGGTGTCGCTCACCCTGCTGCGCCAGGTGGCGGCCCTGCTTGCCGAAATTCACGGCCAGCATGCCGACCGGGCGCTGGTTGATGTGTCGGCGCACCGGGTGCTGGTGGATGCCTTTGGCGGGCTGGAGGGCCGGGCGGCAGAGGTGGCGCGGCTTCATGCGGCCATGACGGCGGCGCGGACGGCGCTGGATGATCATCGCGCGCTGATGGCCAGGGCCGAGGCGGAACGCGACTATCTGGAACATGCGGTGGCCGAACTGGCCAAGCTGGACCCGCAGCCCGACGAGGAACGCCACCTGGCCGAGGCGCGGCAGGTGATGATGCATGCCGAACAGTTTGCCGCCGTGCTGGACGAGGCCGAGGCGGCGCTCGCCGGTGAGACGGCGCAGGAAGCCAGGCTGAATGCGGCGCTGCGCAAGCTGGAGCGGCGGCGCGATCAGGCGGGCGGGCGGCTTGATGGCGTGTGCGCGGCGCTTGACCGGGTGCTGAACGAGATGACCGAGGCGGGCCGGGCACTGGCCGAGGCGCGCGGGCGCTTTGCCTTTGATCCGAAGGAACTGGAACAGTCGGAGGAGCGCCTGTTTGCGCTGCGGGCGGCGGCGCGCAAACACCGCAGCACGGTGGATGATCTGGCGCAGGTCAGGGCGCGGCTTGAGGCGGAATTGCAGAGCCTGTCGGATGGCGGTCAGAAGCTGGCCGCGCTGGACAAGGCGGCGCGCGCCGCCAGCGATGCCTATGCCAAGGCGGCGGATGAGCTGAGTGCTGCCCGCCGCAAGGTGGCCAAGGGGCTGGACAGGGCGGTGCTGGCCGAGCTTCCGGCGCTGAAGCTGGAGCGGGCGCGGTTTGAAACGGCGGTGGAGAGCGACGCCGCCCGGCCCGCCGCCACCGGCATTGACCGCATTGAATTCATGGTTTCGGCCAATCCCGGCACCCCGCTGGCGCCGCTGATGAAGGTGGCGTCGGGCGGCGAACTGGCGCGCTTCATGCTGGCGCTGAAGGTGGTTCTGGCGGCCCGGGGTTCGGCCCCCACGCTGATTTTCGACGAGATTGACACGGGCGTGGGCGGGGCGGTGGCCGACGCCATTGGCCAGCGGCTGGCGCGGCTGGCCGAGGGCTTGCAGGTTCTGGCGGTCACCCACTCGCCCCAGGTGGCGGCGCGGGCGGGCCAGCATCTGCTGATTTCCAAGCAGGGCCGGGCCAAGGGCAAGGAAGTGGTGACGGTGGTTGCGGCGCTGACCCCGGATCACCGGCGCGAGGAACTGGCGCGCATGCTGTCGGCGGCCGAAGTGACGGATGAGGCCCGCGCCCAGGCCACGCGCCTGTTGAACGGCAGGACGCCATGAGCGCCCGCCCGCCCGCCGTGGAGGCGTTGACGCCGCTGGAGGCGGCAGCCGAAGTGGAGGCGCTGACGGACCAGATCCGCCGCGCCGATGACGCCTATTACCGCCATGACGCGCCGGTCATGAGCGATGCCGACTATGACCTTCTGCGCCTGCGCCTGCAGGCGGTGGAGGCGCGCTTTCCCGATCTGCTGCGGCCCGACTCCCCGTCGCTGAAGGTGGGGGCCCGCCCCCTCGAGAAATTCGGCAAGGTGCGGCACCGCGTGCCCATGCTGTCGCTGGCCAACGGCTTTTCCGATGAGGATGTGGCTGAGTTTCTGGCCCGCATCCGGCGCTTCCTCAACCTCGCCGCCGAGGCCCCCCTGGCGCTGACGGCGGAGCCCAAGATCGACGGCCTGTCCATCGCCATCCGCTATGAAGGGGGCCGGATGGTGCAAGCCGCCACGCGCGGCGACGGCGAGGAGGGCGAGGACGTGACCCAGAATGTCCGGACCATTGCCGAAGTGCCCGCGCGGCTTTCCGGCACGGTGCCGGAGGTGGTTGAGGTGCGCGGCGAAATCTATATGTCGCACAAGGACTTACGCACCCTTAATGAGAAACAGAATCAAGCGGGCGACAAGATTTTTGCCAATCCGCGCAATGCCGCGGCCGGCTCGCTCCGGCAGCTGGATGCGAGCATCACGGCGGCCCGGCCGCTGCGCTTTTTCGCCTACACCTGGGGTGAGATGTCGGCCCTTCCGGCGGAAACGCAGATCGGCATGGTGCAGGCCTTCCGGCGCTGGGGCCTGCCCACCAATCCGGAAATGGTGCTGTGCCAGTCGGCGGAGGACCTGCTCGCCGCCTATCGCGCCATCGAGGGGCGGCGCGCCAGCCTGGGCTATGACATTGACGGCGTGGTCTACAAGGTGAACGACCTTGGCCTGCAGCAGCGGCTGGGCTTTGTGTCGCGCAGCCCGCGCTGGGCGCTGGCCCACAAATTTGCCGCCGAACAGGCAACGACCGTGCTGGAGGCCATCGACATTCAGGTGGGGCGCACCGGGGCGCTGACCCCCGTGGCGCGGCTTCAGCCCATCACGGTGGGCGGTGTGGTGGTGGCCAACGCCACGCTGCACAATGAGGATGAGATTGCCCGCAAGGATGTGCGGGTGGGCGACACGGTGATCGTGCAGCGGGCGGGCGATGTCATTCCGCAGATCGTGGGTGTGGTGCTGGAGAAACGCCCGGCCCACGCCGCGCCCTATCGGTTTCCCCATTCCTGCCCGGTGTGCGGCAGCCATGCCGAACGCGAGGAGCGCGAGAGCGGCAAGACCGACGCGGTGCGGCGCTGCACCGGCGGCCTCATCTGTCCGGCCCAGCGGGTGGAGCGGCTCAAGCATTTCGCCTCGCGCAATGCCTTCGACATCGAGGGTCTGGGCGACCGGATCATCGAGGACTTCCACAACGAGGGTCTCATTCACTCGCCGCCGGACATTTTCACCCTGGAGGCGCGGGACGGCGGCCGTCTGGCCGCGCGCGAGGGCTGGGGCGTTACCTCGGCGGGCAATCTTTTCGCGGCCATTGCGGCGCGGCGCCAGATCGCGCTGGACCGTTTCATCTTTGCCCTGGGCATCCGCCATGTCGGCGAAACCACGGCGCGGGTTCTGGCGCGGGCCTATCCGGATGCGGCGCTGTTCCGCGACCAGATGGTGGCGGCGGGGCAGGGCGAGGACAGCGAGGCGTGGGCGGAGCTCACCTCGCATGACGGCATCGGCGCGGTGGTGGCCGAGGCCATCGTGCAGTTTTTTGCCGAGCCGCATAATGTCGAGGTGGTGAATGCCCTGCTTGCCGAGGTGAGGCCTGTGCCGCTGGTAGCGCGCTCCACCAGCTCGCCGGTGGCGGGCAAGACGGTGGTGTTCACCGGCGCGCTGGAGCGCATGACGCGCGAGGAGGCCAAGGCCATGGCCGAACGGCTGGGGGCCAAGGTGGCGGGATCGGTGTCGAAGAAAACCGATCTCGTGGTGGCGGGGCCGGGGGCGGGGTCCAAGCTGAAGGATGCGGAAAAATACGGTGTCGAGGTGATCGACGAGGCGGCGTGGTTTATCCGGGTGGGTGAAGCCTGATCATGCCGCGCCGTGATGACATCGGGGCGGGGGTGCGCGACATGGCCGCCATTCTGGTGGCGGCGGCGCCCATTGGTCTGCTGTGGGGCACGCTGGCGGCGGGCAAGGGTTTTTCCGCGCTGGAAGCCTGGCTGATGAGCGTGTTCGTGTTTGCCGGGGCGTCGCAATTCGTGGCCATTGAACTGTGGCAGACGCCGGTTGATGTGTTTGCAGTGGCGCTGGCGGTATTCATTGTCAATCTGCGCCACATACTCATGGCGGCGTCGCTGTCGCGGCAGGTGGGGGCGGTCAAGCCCGCGCTCATTCCGCTCATGGCCTATGTGCTGGTGGATGAGGCCTGGGCCCTGTCGGAGCGGCGGGCGCTGAGCCAGAAATTTTCCCTCGCCTATTATCTCACCTGCGGCTTCGGCATGTGGATCACCTGGACCACATCAACGGCGCTGGGGGCGTGGCTTGGCAGAAGCTTTGGCGACCCGGCGGCGCTGGGCATTGATTTCGCCTTCTCGGCCATGTTCATCGGCATCATTGCGGGTTTCTGGAAGGGGCCCAAAACGGCGGCGGTGCTGGCGGTGGCAGGCGGCGTTGCGGCGCTTGCCAAGCTTACCGTGCCGGGGGCGTGGTATATTCTGGCGGGCGGCCTTTCCGGTGTGGTCATGGCGGCGGCCCTTTATCGCGAGGGGGACAATGATGTGGCCTGAAGCCCGAGTTTGGGCCGCCCTCATTGCCATGGGTCTGGCCACCTATCTGGTGCGGCTCGCCGGGTTTTATGTGCTCAAGGGCTTCACCCCGCGCGGGCGCATGAAGGCTGCGCTGGATGCGCTGCCGCCTGCCGTGCTGATGGCGGTGATTGCCCCCACGGTGCTGGCCACAGGACCGGCTGAAACCGGTGCCGCGCTGCTGACCGCCGGGGCGGCGGCGCTGCGCCTGCCCATGGTGGTGGTCATTCTCATCGGCGTGGTCAGCGTGGTGCTGCTGCGGCTGGTGCTCGGTTAGAGCGGAACGCAGGCCTTCTCCAGCCAGGCCAGATCCTCACCCGCCAGCAGCGGCCCCACCTCCTTCAGCACCCGGGCATGATAGGCGTTGAGCCAGTCCAGTTCGGCGCGCGTCATGAGGCGCGTGTCGATGAGGCGCTGGTCAATGGGACAGAGGGTGAGGGTTTCAAAACTCATCATCTCGCGTTCGCCGCCCGCCGGCTTTTCAGCCTTGCGGATGAGCAGCAGGTTTTCAATGCGGATGCCCCAGTGGCCGGCCTTGTAGTAGCCCGGCTCGTTGGACAGGATCATGCCCGGCTGCAGGGCAACCCGGTCGGTCTTGTTGATGCGCGCCGGTCCCTCATGCACCGAAAGGTAGGAGCCCACGCCATGGCCGGTGCCGTGGTCGAAGTCGAGGCCCGCCTGCCACAGGGCGGCGCGCGCCAGCACATCAAGCTGTGAGCCGGTGGTGCCCGCGGGGAAGCGGGCCAGCGACAGCTGGATCATGCCCTTCAGGACGCGGGTGAAACGGTCGGTCATTTCCTCCGTGGGCTGACCAATGATGACGGTGCGGGTGATGTCGGTGGTGCCGTCCTGATACTGGCCGCCGGAATCGATCAGGAAGATGCTGTCGGCCAGCAGTTTCAGGGGCTTCTTCGGGTTGACGTGATAATGCGGAATGGCGGCGTTGGGGCCGGCCCCCGGAATGGTCTCGAAGGACAGGTCCTTCAGGGCGCCGGTGGCCTCGCGGAAGCTGCGGAGCTGCTGGGCCACGCTCCACTCATCAAGGCAGCCCTTGGGAGCCTCTGCCTCCAGCCAGCGCAGAAAACGCGCCATGGCGGCACCATCGCGGCGGTGGGCGGTGCGCGCGCCCTCGGCCTCGGTCTGGTTCTTCATGGCCTTGGGCAGAACGCAGGGGTCCTGGGCGGCCATGATCTTCGCGCCGGATTTTTCCAGCACGGACCTGATGCGGGCGGCCACCCAGGCGCCGTCGAGCATGACGCGGGCCTTGCGCCGGCCCAGCGCCTTCAGCGCGGCTTCCAGCGCGGCGGGTTTTTTCACCACCGCCACCGGCTTGAGATGGGCCTTCACATCCTCCGGCAGGCGGGCGGGATCAATGAACAGTTCGGCCTTGGCGCCGCGCTTCAGCAGGGCAAAGGCCGGCACCACGGGTGTGTAGGGGATGTCCTCACCGCGCAGGTTGAACAGCCAGGCGACTGAATCCGGCAGGGCGATGACGGCGGCGTCGGCCCCGGCTTTGGCCAGGGCGGCGGTCATGTCCTTGTGCTTGTCGCGCGGGGACCTGCCGGCAAATTGCGTGGGCTGCACGGCAAAGGGGGTGGCGGGCCGCGCCGGTTGCTCCGTCCACAGAGCATCAATGGGATTTCTGGCCACCGGCACGAGGGCTGCACCCGCCGCCGCACAGGCGGCGGCCAGGCGCTGGGCCTGATCGGCGGTGACAAGCCAGGGGTCAAAGCCCAGCCGGTCGCCCTTTTTGAGATGGGCCCTGATCCAGTCGGCGGGGGGCTGGTCAATGAGGTGCTGCGGTGTCAGCCGTTTTGTGTCCACCTGCTGGCGCACTTGAAGGGTGTAGCGGCCGTCCACAAAGATGGCGGCCTTGTTCAGGGTGATGATGGCCATGCCCCAGGAACCGGAAAAGCCGGTCAGCCAGTGCAGGCGCTCGGCATAGGCCGACACATATTCGCCCTGAAATTCATCCTGCCGGGGCACGATGAAGCCGGTGAGCTTTTGCTGTCGGAGCAGGCCGCGCAGCGCGGCAAGGCGGGATCTTGAATCGGGGAGGGGCTTTTTCATGGCCCCGTCATAGACAAAAACCGGCCGGAGCGGAACGCCCCGGCCGATGTCGCCTTGAAGGATTATTTCTTCAGGATGATGCGCCCGCCCGCCTTGACGCCGCCGGTGCCCTTTTCCTTCACATAGGCCATGACATCATTGGCCATGAGCCGGGCATCGCGCACGCCGAACAGCGGCTTGGCACCCTTCAGCACCTTGTAGCCGTCGCCGCCGTCCATCATGTAGTCATTGGTGGCCAGCGTGTAGCTTGCCGCCTTGTCCAGCGGCTTGCCGTCCACGGTGACGGATTGAACCCGCTCACCCTTGGGCTTGCCGAGATCGGCGGTGACCACCAGGCCCGACACCTGCGGGAAGCGCCCGGCGGAATTTTCGACATCGCTGAAGCCGTTCTCCAGCGCCTGCCACACCATGTCGCCGGTGACCGCCAGCTTCACGGTGCGGTTGCCGAAGGGCAATTCGCTCAGAATATCGCGGCGGGTGAGGGCGCTGCCGGCCGGATATTCCTTGTTGCCACGGATGCCGCCGCCATTGGTGATGGCAATGTCGGCAGAAACCGCCCAGCGCGTGGCGTCGGCCACCAGATTGCCCATGGAGGTTTCCTGGGTGCGCACCGAGGCCTTGCGGCTGTCGAGGGCTTCCGCCGTGGTGCCGATGGCGACATCAAGCTCGGCGGAGAGAAGCTGGCGATACTGGTCCACCATTTTCTGGGTGTCGGCGTCGGGGGTCACGGTGGCGGTGTCGATGATGCGGAAATCCGGGAACCACTTGACGCTGCGCTTGCCGTCCTTCTCCTTCACGTCGATGGTGAGATCAACGGCGGTCACATAGTCGGCCTCGCTCTTGCCTTCGGCATAGACGGTGCGGCCGTCATAGAAGACGGTGAGGTCGTGATCGTCGCCGGACAGAACGATGTCGGCGGCACGGCTGTCAACAATGGCGCGGTCGACATTCTGGGCGGCATGGACCACGGCCACCACCACGTCGGCGCCCTGTTCGCGCAATTCCCTGGCCTTGGCCACGGTGGTGTCGAGTGACGGGGCGAAGACATAGGCTTTGCCGGGCGAGGCCTTCTCCGGGCTGTCCTCGGCAGTGATGCCGACGAAGCCCACCTTCACGCCGCCCACATCGCGCAGGCTGGTGTCCTGAAAGCCGGGGACCGGCTGCCCGTCGGCCTGGCGCAGATTGGCGGCATAGCGCGGAAACTGGGCTTCGGCCATGCGCTTGGCAAACACCTCGGGGCCGAAGTCAAACTCGTGGTTGCCGGGCACGAAAATGTCGGGCGGGGCGGCGTTCATCAGGGCAATGGTGTGTTCGCCCTGGTCGAAGGAGGAGAGCAGCGACGGCGAGATGAGGTCGCCGCCGAAGGCATAGACCACCGGCACATTGCGGGCGCGTTCGGCCTTGACCACGGCATTGAGCCGGGCAAAGCCGCCGCGCGGCTCAGTATTGTCGACATTGTAGAGGTCGCTGGCGAACAGCAGGGTCAGATTGACCGTCTCGGCCCGGGCGATGGCTGGGAACAGGCTGGCACAAGCAACGGCAGCAAACAGGGTGTGACGAAGAACCGGCATGGGAGCGCTCCTTGCAAGATCCGGGGGGCGAAAAACTGCGTCAGGTGGAGAAGAAACTATTCACCAATTCCGTCATTTCGGCAACCGGAAGTGGGTCGGTGTCACAACTGTTAACGATTGCCCAAGGCTTGGCTGACAATGTGGCAAGCGGGAGAAGCCGCCGGAAATAACCGGCAGTCGCGGGATTTTGTGATGAGACTGAAGTCCAGAACGAGCGCCATGGCAAACGTTGAGTCGCTGCACAAGCTGCTCGACCTGCACGCAGTGGAGCGCGAGCAGTTGCTGCCCCTGCTGGAAAACAATCCCGGCGTTATGGCCTCCAATGCGGTGGCAACCCTGCTGGTTGCATCGCTGTTCCTGGGCAAGCACGCGCAATCCTTTGCGTTGCTGTGGGCGCTTGCGGCGCTGATCATCATTCTCATCAGCCTGTCGCTGGCCAGGCGTATCAGCCAGTCGCTGTTCACTGTTACATCGCCGGTAACGTCGGCGCTGATGTTTGTCAGCATGGTGGGGGTGAGAGGGTTTGTCTGGGCGGTTGGCCTGTCGCGGCTGGTGCCGGAAGCGGACATGGAAACCCGGATGCTGATCGGCTGGCTGATCATCGGGCTGATGAGCTCGGGCGCCTTTGCCTATTGGCCCGTGCCGCTGGCGGCCTTTCTGTTTTCAGGTCTGGTGGGTTTGGGCGGTCTGTTCGGGCTGACCAATCTTGGCCTGTCCACAGTGCTGGTGAGCAGCCTGTCGCTTATGGTGTTCTCCTATCTGCTGCTGCGCGTGATGCTGTGGCATGCGCGGGTGCTGCGCGGCGAGATCATCAGCCAGAAACAGCTGGCAACGAAGAATGAAGTCATCAGCCTGCTGCTCAAGGATTTTGAAGAGAGCTCCAAGGACTGGCTGTGGGAAACCGACCGCGACGGCTGTGTGACGCGTGGTGCCCAGTCCTTCGTCGACTTTTTCGGCCTGCCGACCTCAGCCTTGCAGGAACGCGCACTGCCGCTGGTCATGTATGATCGGGCGATGACGCCGCTGCAGCGCCGCGCCATGCTCAAGCTCGGGGCCCGGCTGCGCAAGGGCAAGCCCTTTGCCGGCTGCATGCTGACGGTGGGGGAAGCCGACAAGGAATTGTATCTGGAATTGTCGGCCAAGCCTATTCTCAGCAGGGATGGCGTTATTGAAGGCTGGCGCGGGGTGGCCTCGGACCGCACGGCAGCGGCCCATGCCGAAGCCAAGGTGAAGCGGCTGGCGCTGTTTGATCCGCTCACCGGCTTGCCCAACCGGGTGCAGTTCAGCCAGATTCTGGCCCAGGTGCTGAGTTCATCAGGCAGCCGCGATTACTGGGTCATGTATCTTGACCTGGATGGCTTCAAGGGCGTCAACGACAGCATGGGCCATGCAGCCGGTGATCAGCTGCTCAAGGCCGTGGTGGAACGCCTGCGGCCGGTGACCGGTGCTGACAATGTGCTGGCCCGCTTCGGCGGCGATGAATTTGCCCTGCTGACGCAGGGTACAGCCGCCGATATCGAGTGGCAGTGGCGGCGCCTGGTGCAGGCGCTGCACACGGTGTTTCACATCGAGGGCCGCGACGTCATGGTCGGTGTATCGATCGGCATCATGGCCATCGATGAGGCGGGCATGACGGTGGATGAGGTGTTGCGCCGGGCCGATCTGGCGCTGTACCGCGCCAAGCACGATGGCCGCGGTTCCGGCCGCTATTACGAGCCGCTGATGGACAGCAAGCTGCAGCAGCGCCGCCAGTTTGAACAAGACCTGCGCAAGGCGCTCAATCTTTCGCAGTTCCAGCTTCACTACCAGCCCATGGTGGACATGAAAACCCGCCGGATATGCGGCATGGAAACCCTGCTGCGCTGGCACCACCCGGAACGCGGCCTGGTGCCGCCGGACCAGTTCATTCCCGTGGCCGAACAGACCGGCCTGATTACTGAAATCGGGGAGTGGGTGCTGAAAACGGCGTGTCAGGACGCCGCCGCCTGGCCATCCACCATCCGGGTGGCGGTCAACATGTCACCGCTGCAGTTGCGCGGCCACCGGCTGCTCGCCTCGGTGACCCGGGCGCTGGCCGCCTCGGGCCTGCCGGCGTCACGGCTGGAAATCGAAGTGACCGAGAGCGCGCTGGTGGAGGAAACCGACCGCGTGGCCAAGGTGCTGGATGATCTGCGGGCCCTGGGCGTGGTGATTGCGCTCGACGATTTCGGCACCGGCTATTCGTCGCTTTCGTATCTGCACCAGTTCCATTTTGACAAGCTCAAGATCGACAAGAGTTTCGTGCAGAGCTTTGAAACCCGCCCCGAAAGCCGGGCGGTGGTGAAGGCGGCCATGCTGCTGGCACGGGAACTTGGCTTTGCCACCACGGCGGAAGGTGTGGAAACGCCGGCGCAATTCCAGGCGCTGATGGAGCAGGGCTGCGAGGAAGCCCAGGGCTATCTGCTTGGGAGGCCGGCCCCCCTGTCCGACTTGCAGCCGCTGCTGGGGCAGGAAACCGGACGGCAACAGCTCATCGCCTGAGCATTTGCCGGGGCAGTGGCCCTTGCGTCAAAGTATATACTTGCATCTGAGCGGCTTAGGCCTCATATGTCGCGCAATCGACACTTGGGCCGGAAGATTGGCCAGTTCGCTACCCTCATGGTTATCCATCCGGGCGCGCACGCAAAGACTCCTCCAATTATCGAGCAGGGTCTGTGGCGTGCTTTCCATTGACCATCACTTTTTTTATGAAGGAAGATTCCATGAATACGGGTACTGTGAAGTGGTTCAACGAGCAGAAGGGCTACGGCTTCATTCAGCCGGATAACGGCTCGAAGGATGTGTTCGTCCACATTTCCGCGGTGGAGCGCGCCGGCATGCGCACGCTCAAGGAAGGTCAGAAGATCAACTTCGAGATCGTCACCGACAAGCGCACTGGCAAGAGTGCTGCGGGCAACCTGACCGCTGCAGGCTGATCCAGCCCAACCGGATAATCGGCATCATGCCCGGCTTCGGCCGGGCATTTTGTTTGCCGGAAACCTTTCGCAAGTGCGAAATAGTCAGGCACCCATTCCATTCCTCTAATGCATGGCAAATCGCCATGCTGGCCTTAGGTAAGCCCTTAACCTGGTCCTAAGACCTGTGGCGAAAAGGTGGCGACAGCTCTCATAATGCCTTGGAAAAGTCGGATTTTCGCGGGTTTTTGCGCAATCCCGGCGAGGTTACCCAAAGGTAAATCGAGCCATGCGCTTGACGCATGAGAGTTCTGCCGGATCAGCGCTGGAACTGCCTCATCATTGAGCATATATGCGGGGCATCGATGGTGCGCCGCCGGTATCCGGTTGGGCATCGAGGGTTTTCCGGCACGGCCGCTGCGAGCGCCGCCGGTTCATAAGGAGACGACCATGACCACCACCACCACCCACGGCATTGAAACCCATCCCGGTTTTGTGTCCCGCATGAAGACCTACATTGCCCGTTCGCGCGCCGAGCGGCAGCTGCGTCAACTTGACGACAGGCTTCTGGCCGATATTGGTGTATCACGCTCCGATATTACCCGGATGGTGTGGGGCAACTGAGTCCCAACCCCGTTCAGGCTTCCTCCCAGCCGGGATCATTCCCGGTCACTCTGCGCCCGATCCCCCGCTTGGACCGGGCGCTTTTCTTTTGCGCAGGCTGATGGCGAAGGGGGCGGTCAGGGCAGAAGCCTGCCGGTGCGGCGCGTTCAGGCCGGCTGCAGAAACACCAGGGTTGCCCACTGGCCCACGGCGGTGGTCGTGAGGGGCCTCATGCCGCGGTTGCGATAGGCGGCGGAAACCCAGCGGATCTGGTCGGTGGTCAGGCCGGAGAGAATCAACAGACCGCCCGGCGCCAGAATGCCCGACAGGCCCGCCGCCAGCGCCACCAGCGGCCGGGCCAGAATATTGGCAAGGATGAGATCGAAAGGCGCGGCCTCGGCAATGGCGCGGTGCTTCAGGCCGGGGGCGGCCACCCCGCGGACCAGATGGGCCACGCCATTGGTGCGGGCGTTGGCCAGCGTCACGCGCACCGCTTCGGGGTCAATGTCGGTGGCCAGAACCGGCTGGCCGGTGGCGCGGGCGGCGGCAATGGCCAGAACCCCGGTGCCACAGCCCAGATCCATGACGCGGCGCGGCCGGGCGCGTTTCAGCAGGCCGTCCAGCGCCAGAAGGCAGCCCGCCGTGGTGCCGTGATGGCCGGTGCCGAAGGCGGTGCCGGCATCAATCTCCAGACTGATGCCGCCACAGCGGCGCGCGGCCCGGTCGTGGGAGCCGTGCAGGAAGAAGCGGCCCGCCGCCACCGGGGCCAGACCCTCCAGCGAGCGCCGCACCCAGTCCACGCCGGGCACCGGGGCAATGACCGCGCCCGCGACAGCCAGGGCATCACGGGCGGCGGCGGCCTCCGCTGCATCGGCAAACCAGCCTACCGTTTCCCACAGGCTCTGCTGCTCATCGGTTTCATTGATGGCCACCGCCAGGGCATTGACGCGCACATCAGTGTCCAGCGCTTCGGCCAGGGCTTCGGCCTGGGCCAGGGGGCGGGCCGGGCAGGTGAGGGTAAAGCGGGGGGTGTCGCCGGTCATGGCGCATGGCTTTAGGCCAGGCTAGCGCCCGCCACAAAGAAAAAACGCCCGCGTGCGGCGCGGGCGTTTCAGGAAGGGTGGGGCGGGCTCAGGTGAGCGGCTGAATCTGGATTTCGACGCGGCGGTTCTGGGCCTTGCCCGAGGCCGAGGCGTTGGAGGCCACCGGCTGGCTTTCACCCAGGCCTTCCACCGAGAAGCGGTTGGGGTCGAGCTGCTGGGCGGTGAGATAGCGCGCCACTGAACCGGCGCGGCGCTGCGACAGCTCATAGTTATACTGTTCCGAGCCGTCGGAATCGGTGTGGCCGCGCACGTCCACCAGGGTCTGGTTATATTCCTTCAGCACCAGCGCCACCGAGTTCAGCACGCCATAGAACCCCGGCTTGATGTCGGACTGGTCGGTGTCGAAGGTGATGTTGGAGGGCATGTTGAGAATGATGTTGTCGCCAACCCGGGTCACGGAGACGCCGGTGTTCTGCAGCTGCTGGCGGAGCTTGGCTTCCTGATTGTCCATGTAGACGCCAACACCGCCACCGGCGATGGCCCCCAGGCCCGCGCCGATGAGGGCGGCCTTGCGCGTCTTGATGGAGGTGGTGGCACCAAGCAGCGCCCCCGCACCGGCACCAAGGGCCGCACCCGTGCCCGCGCCGATGGCGGTCTTGGACAGCTGCGACTCACCCGTATAGGGGTTGGTGGTGCAGCCGGTCATGATGAAGGCTGCCGCGGTGGCAATCAGGATAGTGCGGTTCATGATGATCCCCTCGTGAGGCCAGACCTGAAGCGGATGGTATTCTGAGCGATCAGAAAATCCGTTTCGGCCCTTTGTTGGCGAGCAACGTGTCTGCCTTTTGCCGAATCCGTCAAAAGTCAGGTTGCTCTATTGGCCGCAGATGTGGCGGCAATAAGGTTAAGGGTTGGTTATTCCGCGGCGCTGGCCGGGGCTTCCTCATCCTCCACCAGAAAGCCGCCGGACTGGCGCTTCCACAGGCTGGCATAGAGGCCGCCCTTGCGCTTCACCAGCTGGGCGTGGCTGCCCATCTCGACAATGCGGCCACGGTCCATGACCACCAGCCGGTCCATGGCGGCAATGGTGGACAGGCGGTGGGCCACGGCAATGACGGTCTTGCCCGCCATGAGCTGATAGAGATTTTCCTGAATGGCGGCCTCAACCTCCGAATCAAGGGCCGAGGTGGCCTCGTCGAGAATGAGGATCGGCGCGTCCTTCAGCAGCACGCGGGCGATGGCTATGCGCTGGCGCTGGCCGCCGGACAGCTTCACGCCGCGCTCGCCGACATGGGCGTCATAGGCCTTGCGGCCGTTGAGGTCGGCCAGACCGGCAATGAAGCCGTCGGCATGGGCCTTGGCGGCGGCGGCCTCAATCTGCGCCATGGTGGCATCGGGCCGGCCATAGCGCAGATTGTCGAGCACCGACCGGTGAAGGAGGGAAGTGTCCTGGGTGACGACGCCGATGGCGGCACGGAGGGATTCCTGTGTGACATCGGCAATGTTCTGGCCATCGATGGTGATGGTGCCGCCGGCCACGTCATAGAAGCGCAGCAGCAGATTGGCGAGGGTGGACTTGCCCGCCCCCGAACGGCCCACCAGACCCACCTTCTCACCCGGCTTGACGGTGAGGCTGAGCCCGTCAATCACCTCGCTGCGGCCATCGCGCAGGGGCTTGCCATAGTTGAAGCGCACGGTGTCAAAGCGGATTTCACCCTGGGTGACGGTGAGCGGGCGGGCATCCGCGGCGTCCTTCACGGCGATGGGCCGGGCAATGGTTTTGAGCGAGTCCTGAATGATGCCGAGGTTTTCAAACAGGCCCGCCACCTCCCAGATGATCCATTGCGACATGGCCTTGAAGCGCAGGGTGAGGCTGATCGCAAAGGCAATGGCGCCGGTGGTGATCTGGCCCTGCTGCCACAGCCAGATGGAAAGCCCCGCCATGGAGGCAATGAGAAGGGCGCTCAGCACGCCAAGCGTGCCGATCATGGTGGTGGCGAGGCGCATGGATTTGTAGACGGCATCGAGCATGGTGGTCATGCCGTCCCTGGCGAAGGCCTCCTCGCGGCCGGCATTGGCGAACAGCTTCACGGTGGCAATGTTGGTATAGCTGTCGACCACCCGGCCGGTGACCATGGAGCGGGTGTCGGCCTGAATTTCCGAAAGCCTGCTCATGCGCGGCACAAACACCCAGCAGGCGGCGGCGTAGCCCGCCAGCCAGAGCAGCAGCGGCACCATGAGCCAGGGATCGGCGGAGGCAACCAGCACCAGGGCGCCGGTGACATAGACGGTGACATAGACGATGACCTCCGACAGGGTCATCACCGCGTCGCGCACGGCCAGCGCACCCTGCATGATCTTGGTGGCGACGCGCCCGGCATAGTCATTCTGGAAGAAGTCCATGGACTGGCGCAGCACATAACGGTGGCTGAGCCAGCGGATGCGCATGGCATAATTGCCGCGCAGGCCCTGATGTGACACGCCCTCGGCCAGGAAGTTCAGGACGGGGAGGGCCAGCAGCACCACCGCCCCCACCCAGAGGAACTGGTTGCCATGGGTGGCCCAGAGGGTGGCGCGGTCGGCACCGGCCAGCAGGTCGACCAGACGGCCCATGTAGCCATAGAGCCAGACTTCGGCCACGGCATAGAGCACCGCCAGCACCACGGCAGCGATGATGAGGCCGGTGAAGGGCCGGGTGTAATGCCAGACAAAGGGCCAGAAACGGGCCGGCGGCTGTTCCGGTGCCGCAGGCGGAAAGGAGGGCACCAGACCCTCCAGCCACTGATAGAATCGCTCGAACATCAACCCCTCCGGCACACGCCAGCGCGCCAGGGAGCGGGCCAGCCCTCCCTTATAGAGAAGCCGGGCCTGCGCCGATAGGGCGGCGGGAACACAGTTGCTTGAGAATAATAGCCAGCGCATTGAATCACTTGCGGGGCGCGGTTCAGAAACCGATTCAAATCGGGGCGGTCATATTCGTGTGACGTGACGGGACAGACTGTGGCACGCGGCCGATCCATGCTACAGGCGGCGGCCATGTCCGCCGTTTCGCCGTCGTTTCGCATTCTGCCGCTGGTGGTGGCTGCCGCCCTGTTCATGGAAAACATGGATGGCACCATCATTGCCACGTCGCTTCCGGCCATTGCCGCCGATCTTGGCACCACGCCGGTGTCGCTGAAGCTGGCTTTCACCACCTATCTGCTGGCGCTCACCATTTTTCTGCCGGTGTCGGGCTGGGTGGCCGACCGGTTCGGGGCGCGCCGGGTGTTCCGGGCCGCCATTGTCATTTTCACCGCCGGGTCCATGGCCTGCGGCTTTGCCCATTCGCTGGGCTGGCTGGTGGCGGCGCGCTTTGTGCAGGGCCTGGGCGGGGCCATGATGGTGCCGGTGGGGCGGGTCATTCTGCTGCGCTCCATACCCAAGGCCGATCTGGTGGACGCCATGGCCTGGCTCACCATTCCGGCGCTGATGGGGCCGCTGATCGGCCCGCCGGTGGGCGGTTTCATCACCACCTATTTCGACTGGCGCTGGATTTTCTGGATGAACCTGCCCTTCGGCCTTCTGGCGCTGGCGCTGGCCACGCGCTTCATGCCCAACCACCGCGAAAAGAATGTGCCGGCGCTGGATGTGAAGGGCTTTGTGCTGTCGGGACTGGGGCTGGCGCTCAGCGTGTTCGGCCTCACTGTGGCGGGGCGGGGGCTGGTGTCCGGCCAGACGGTGGCGGTGATGATCGTGCTGGGGCTGATCTTCGTGGTGCTCTACATCCGCCATGCCCGCGTGACGCCGCATCCCATTCTCGACCTGAAACTGCTGCGGGTGGCGACCTACCGGATCAGCGTCATGGGCGGCAGCCTCTACCGCATCGGCATGGGGGCCATTCCCTTTCTGCTGCCGCTGATGCTGCAACTGGGCTTTGGCCTGACGCCGTTCCAGTCCGGCCTTATCACCTGCGCCTCGGCGGCGGGGGCGATTCTGATGAAGTTCACGGCCGGGCGGGTGATCCGCGCCCTGGGCTTCCGGCCCTTGCTCATCGGCAATGGCGTGCTGTCGGTGGCAACCATCGCGGTCAACGGCCTGTTCACCCCCACCACGCCCTTCTATGTCATCAGCGGGGTGCTGCTGCTGTCGGGCTTCTTCCGGTCGCTGCAATTCACCTCGCTCAATGCCATGGCCTATTCCGACATCGACAATCCGGCCATGAGCCGGGCGACCGCGCTGTTCACCACAGCACAGCAGCTGTCGCTGGCGCTGGGCGTGGCCATTGCCGCCTATACGCTGGAGGGCAGCCTGTGGGCGCATGGGCGCCACAGCTTGCAGGTCATGGATTTCAGCATTGCGTTTTTCGTGGTGGCAACAATGGCGGCAGGCTCGGTTCTGGCCTATTTCAGACTGCCCGCCGATGCCGGGGCGTCGGTGTCGGGAAGGGTGCCGGAGGCGGGGTCAGGCGCGTGAGACGAAACTGTCGATAACGCGCTTTTCACCGGCCTTGTCGAAATCGACGGTGAGCTTGTTGCCCTCCACCAGCGTCACCACGCCATAGCCGAACTTGTCGTGGAACACGCGCTCGCCGCGCTGGAACAGCGGGCCGTCGCTGTCGCGGGCCAGATTTTCGCCCTCGATGATGCGCGGCGCGGCCGGGCGGTGGCCCTGGGACCAGCGGCTTTCGGCGCGTTTCCAGCCCGGCGTGGCATAGGAGCCGGAGCCGAAGGGGGCGTTCTGGTCAAAGCGGCTCTGGCCGTAGCTGCCCAGACCATGGCCGCCATAGGAATTGGTCATGGGGGCAACCGCGACGAATTTTTCCGGCAGTTCATCGACGAAGCGCGAGGGCAGGGCGGTCTGCCACATGTTATGCACGCGCCGGTTCTGGGCAAAGGAAATGGTGGCGCGGGTTTTGGCGCGGGTAATGCCGACATAGGCGAGGCGGCGTTCCTCCTCCAGACCGGCGCGGCCCTTTTCATCAAGCGCCCGCTGATGCGGAAACAGGCCCTCTTCCCAGCCGGGCAGAAACACGGTGCCGAACTCCAGACCCTTGGCCGAATGCAGGGTCATCAGATTGACGCGGTCTTCCGCCTCGCCCTGATCGCGCTCCATCACCAATGCAATGTGTTCGAGGAAGCCGCCGAGATTTTCAAACTCGCCCATGGAGCGCACCAGCTCCTTGAGGTTTTCCAGCCTGCCTTCGGCCTCCGGGCTCTTGTCGTTCTGCCACATCTCGGTGTAGCCCGATTCATCCAGCACGATTTCGGCCAGTTCGACATGGGGAATGGCGTCCACCGCCTGACGCCAGCGGGCAAAACTGTCCATCAGCACACGCAGCGATGTGCGCGCCTTGGCGGGCAGGTCATCGGTGGCCAGCATGGCCTGGGCCGCCCTGTAGAGCGAAATGCCCTGGGCGCGGGCCGTCTCGTGCATCTTCTTCACCGAACTGTCGCCGATGCCGCGCTTCGGCACGTTGATGATGCGCTCGAAGGCCAGATCATTGTCGGGGGAGGCAACGATCTTCAGATAGGCCAGGGCATCGCGGATTTCGGCGCGTTCATAGAAGCGCGGGCCGCCCACCACGCGATAGGGAATGCCCACGGTGATGAAGCGGTCCTCGAAACTGCGCATCTGAAAGGAGGCACGCACCAGAATGGCCATGTCATTGAGGCGTTCCTTCTGGCGCTGCAGGCTTTCAATGTCGTCGCCGATGGTGCGGGCTTCCTCGTCGCCGTCCCAGTGGGCGCGCACGGTGAGCGGGCTGCCGTCATCGCGGTCGGTGTGGAGCGTCTTGCCCAGGCGGCTTTCATTTTTGGCAATGAGGCCGGAGGCCGCGCCGAGAATGAAGGGCGTGGAGCGGTAGTTGCGTTCCAGCTTGATGATTTTCGCGCCCGGAAAATCCTTCTCGAAGCGCAGGATGTTATCCACCTCGGCGCCGCGCCAGCCATAGATGGACTGGTCGTCGTCGCCCACGCAGCAGATGTTGTGGCGGCCCTGCGCCAGCAGCCGGAGCCACAGATATTGCGCCACATTGGTGTCCTGGTATTCGTCGACCAGCATGTATTTGAAGCGGCGCTGATAGTCCTTCAGCACATCGGGGTGGTTCTGGAAAATGCGCAGCACCTCGAGCAGCAGGTCACCGAAATCGGCGGCATTCACCACCTTCAGGCGCTGCTGGTATTCGGCATAGATCTGGCCGCCCAGACCATTGGCAAAACCCGCCGCCTCGCCCTTGGGCACCCGGTCCGGGGTGAGGCCGCGGTTTTTCCAGCCGTCGATGAGGGCGGCAAGCTGGCGCGCCGGCCAGCGCTTTTCATCAATGGCATGGGCGGCCAGCAACTGTTTGATGAGGCGGATCTGGTCATCGGTGTCGAGAATGGCAAAGCCGGATTTGAGATCGGCCAGTTCGGCATGGGCGCGGAGAATCTTCACGCCGATGGCGTGGAAGGTGCCGAGCCAGGCCATGCCCTCCACCATGCCGCCAATCAGCATGCCGATGCGTTCCTTCATCTCGCGGGCGGCCTTGTTGGTGAAGGTGACGGCGAGAATCTGGTTGGGCCAGGCCTTGCCGGTGGCGAGAATGTGGGCAAGCCTGGTGGTGAGCACGCGGGTCTTGCCGGTGCCGGCCCCGGCCAGCACCAGCAGCGGTCCGTCCGTTGCCAGCACGGCGGCGCGCTGCTCCGGGTTCAGGCCCTTGAGATAGGCTGGTTCACCGCCGGCCATGGCGCGTGCCGACACGCTGCCCGGCTGTGGGGCGGGCGGCGGGTCGGCGTCAAAACCGTCAAAATCAATGGGGCCCTTGGCCATGGCAGGTCCTGTGTCGGGAATGGGTCCCGAATCTGTTCCTGCCTATATAGCAAGCGGGCGGCCGTTTTTCAGGGGCGGCGGCTTCAGGCCGCCAGACGGTTGCCCTTCAGCCGAACGGCCCTTTCCACGGCGCGCCAGCCCTCGGCGGTGTCGGGATCACCCGATCTTTCGCAGAGCAGGGCATGACGGGCGGCTTCGGCTTCGGCGTTGCGGCCATGCACGAAAATCAGGGCTTCGGCGATGCTGTCATACTGCGTCATCTGTCGTCCTCCCTCTCGTTGCATGGGTTCCGTCTTGGGCGGCAATTGCGACCGGATCATTGCAGGGGGGTGACGATTTTGCGTTATTTGGCCCGGGGCAGGGAAATGACGCGGCCCACCTGCGGCGGCAGCGGCAGGGCCGCATGCAGCTTCGCCATTGCCGCAATGCGGGACAGAACGGCGGGCGGAAAGGGAGCGGTGCGGCGCTCTTCCAGATTGACGTGGCTCAGCATGGCTTCCATGACGCAGGACAGAAAGCCGTCGCGCGCATGGAACATCTGCTGCACCAGATGGATGCGCTTGTGGTCGTGGCCGATGATCCGGCTTTCAATGCGCACCGGGTCGCCCGCGGTCAATTCGCGCACATAGCTGGTGTGGGTTTCGAGGGTAAAAATGGTGCCCCGTGCGGCGGCGGTGTAGGCCGCGCCCATGCCCAGGCTTGCAAGAAACTCATCGGCGGCACGGTCAAACAGCACGGCGTAATAGGCCATGTTGAAGTGGCCGTTGTAGTCGATCCACTGCTCCTCGACGCGCCGGATTTCGCCGATGAAGGGAGAAGGTGTGGACATGGGAAAAATCTCCGGCATGATGGCGGGCGGAAGGGGTGCCATGACTACACCGAAACCACGCGGCGACACAAATGCCGCCCTGACAGAACTGAAGCGGGTGCTGGGGGACAGGCTGTCCACCGCGCCGGCCGTGTGCCAGCAGCATGGCAAGGACCAGACGTGGAATCCGGGCCTGCCGCCGGATGCGGTGGCCTTTGCCCGCAGCACGGCAGAGGTGGCGGCGGTTGTGAAGATCTGCGCCGGTCACGATGTGCCGGTCATTGCCTATGGCACGGGCACCTCGCTCGAAGGCCATTTCGCCGCCGTGGCGGGCGGTGTCTGCATCGACCTTTCGCAGATGGACCGGATCATTGCCGTGAACCCGGAGGATCTGGACTGCCGGGTGGAAGCCGGGGTGACGCGCAAGACGCTCAATGGCCATCTGCGCGATCAGGGCCTGTTCTTTCCCATTGATCCGGGGGCGGATGCCTCGCTCGGCGGCATGGCGGCAACGCGCGCCTCCGGCACCAATGCGGTGCGCTATGGCACCATGCGCGACAATGTGCTGGGCCTCACCGTGGTGATGGCCGATGGCAGCATCATCGAAACCGGGGGCCGGGCGCGCAAATCGTCTGCCGGTTATGATCTGACCCGGCTGTTCGTCGGTTCGGAAGGCACCCTTGGCATCATTACCGAGGTGGGCCTGAGGCTCTCCGGCATTCCGGAAGCCGTGTCGGCGGGGGTGTGTCCGTTCCCCACCGTCAGGGCCTGTGCCGAAGCCACCATCCAGACCATTCAGCTTGGCCTGCCGGTGGCCCGCATCGAACTGCTGGACGCCGATTATGTGCAGGCGGTGAACGCCTATTCAAAACTTGATCTGGCCGCCGTGCCCACCCTGTTTGTGGAGTTTCACGGCAGCCCGGCGGGGGTGGCCGAGCAGGCCGAAACCTTCAATGCCATTGCCGCTGATCTGGGCGGCGGCCCCTTTGTCTGGGCCACGAAGGAGGAAGACCGGGCGCGGCTGTGGCAGGCCCGGCATGACGCCTTCTGGGCGGCCAAGGCCCTGCGCCCCGGCATGGAGGTGGTGATTTCGGATGTGTGCGTGCCGATTTCGCGTCTGGCCGACTGCATTGAGGAAACGCGGGCCGACATGGCGGCGCATGAGATTTTCGCGCCGCTGGTGGGCCATGTGGGCGACGGCAATTTCCATCTCATCATGTTCTTCCGCGAGGGTGACGCGGCCGGGCTTGCCACGCTGAAGGCGGCCTATGACCGGCTGATCCGGCGGGCCATTGCCATGGGCGGCACCGCCACCGGCGAGCATGGGGTGGGGCTGGGCAAGCGCGGCTATCTGGACCTGGAACACGGCGAGGCGCTTCAGGTCATGCGGCGGGTGAAACAGGCCCTCGACCCGGGCAATCTGCTCAATCCCGGAAAGAATGCCGGTCCTTGAGCTTTGACCTTTTCCGGTCACATCTTCCTGCCTAATCTTTGGCCATGCGAGTCTGGCGTTCGCCCGTTCTGTATTTCGGGATTTTTCTGGTGGTGGCGGTGGCGCTGGCGCTCATCGCCCCCTTTGTCATGGACTGGGGCGCCTACCGCGCCGAACTGCAGGCCTATGGCAAGGCGCTGACCGGGCGCGAGGTGACCATTCAGGGACCGGTGACGGTGCGGCTGTTTCCCTGGCCGCGCCTGACCATGGAGCAGGTGCGGCTGGCCAATCCGGCCGCGGTTGTGCCGGACGGCAGCCTGATCACCGCCGACCGGGTGGAGATGAAACTGCAGCTGGCGGGGCTGGTTTCCGGCGATGTGCGGGTGGACTCCATCGCCGTGAGCAAGCCGGTGGTGGCGCTGCTGCGCCAGCGCGACGGCGCGGTGAACTGGCAGATTGCGCCGCCGCCCGGCTCGCGGGCGGGCCGCATTCTCGACCGGGTGCGGCTGGACCAGATCACCTTCAACGGCGGCACGCTGCTGATCAATGACGAGGGGCTGGGCCTGGCGGAAACGGTGACCGGCCTGCAGGGCAGTCTGGCCGCCCCCACCATGGACGGGCCGTGGAAGGCGGCGGGCCATGGCCAGCGCGGCGGCGAGGGCTTTGCCTTCAGCTTCGGCACATCGGAACTGGCGGCGGGGAAGGACACCAGCCTGGCGCTGCGCCTGACGCCCGACAATGCCGCCCTGCCCATGGCCAGTTTTCAGGGGGCGAACGGGGTTGCCGGGCTTTCCGGCACCCTCCGGCTGGAGCCCCGGCCCGCCACGGCAACGGGCGATGCCGCCAAGGGCGATCTCGAAGGCGAAATCCGGCCGCTGGTGCTGCAGGCGGAGGTGACCAGCAACGCCCATCAGGCCCACTTCACGTCGATCCGCATTTCGCCCGCCGACCCGCAGGATCAGGGCACGCTGATCGAGGGTGATGCGCTGGCCAGGTTCGGCGACACCATCACCATGGTGGCCGATTTTTCGGCCCCGCGCATCAATCTCGATGCCCTTGCCGGGGCGGCCTCGCGCACGGCCTGGCGGCAGGGCGGCGGGGTGGCGGTGGTGAACGGCATTCTGGCCCACTGGCCGCAGCGCCTGTCGCTTGACGCCAGCCTGCGCGCGCTGGCGGTGACGGCGGGCGGCGCGGCGGCCGACAATGTGCGGGTGAAGCTGACGGCGGACAAGAGCGCGCTGCGCTTCAAGGAGGTGAAGGCGGGGCTTCCCGGCCAGACCAAGGCGCTGTTCACCGGCATTGCCTTTCCCGGCCAGAGGGCCGCTGAACTGGCGGGCACACTGTCATTGGAGACGGCGGATTTACGGAGTCTTTCCGGCTGGTTATGGCCGGATGTGAAAGCAGCACTCGAAGCCAACTGGACGGGGGCGCGCGGCCACCTGAAGGCGGAAGGCAAGGTGAACTGGAATGAGGGCAGGCTCAGCCTGCAGCAGATGGCCTATGACCTCGACGGCGGCGCGGGCACGGCGGATATTGCCTTCCGGCCCGGCGCGGTGCCGGGGCTTGACGTCAATCTCACGGCCCAGCGTGTTGATCTCGACTCCTATCTGCCGCTGGGCATGAGTGCCTTGTCAGCGGGCCACGAGGCCAACTGGTTTGCGGCCTTGAACGGCCTTATTCAAAGTGGGGCGGATTTTGAACAGCGGCTGACGCTGGCGCTGGCCGAATTGAAGCTCAACGGGGTGACGGCGCGCGATGTGGCCATGGATGTGAATTCCGGCCTGCGCGGACTGGAGATCAAGCGGTTTGATGTCGGCTCGGCGCAGGGGGCTGCGCTGGCGGCCAGCGGCTCGGTGCTGAGCGGGGTGGATGGGCCGGATGGCACCATCTCCGGCACCATCCGGGCCGATGAGCCCTCGGGGCTGGTGCGGCTTCTCGGTCTGGCGGATGAGGGGGCAGGCTGGGTGAATGCCCTGGGCCAGACCGCGCTTGACCTGAACCTGACCCTGAAGCCCGGCCCCCGGGAACCGGACACCCGCTTTGCCGTGACCGGGCGCAGCGGCACGCTGGACCTGACACTGACCGGCGGGGTCAGCGATGTGGCAGGCGGGGTGGACGCCACGGTGAAGGCCAGCGCCGATGTCGGCAGTGCCGAGGGGGCGGACATTGCCAGGCTGTTCGGCCTTGCCCCGCCTTCGCCCTCGGGCCAGCCGGGCAGGCTCAGCGTCACCCTCAACGGCTCGCGGGTGGCGGGCTTTGCCACGGTGGTGGAGGCAGGCGCATTGGGCGCCACGGCGCATTTTGACGGCACGGTGAAGCCCGGCCAGTGGCCGGAGGGAACGTTCCGTGTGGCGGCGGCAGAGGGAGGGGCTCTGGTGGCGGCCAGCGGTGTGCCGCTGGTTCAACCCTTCAGCGGCGGGTTTGACCTCAGCGGCACGGCCAGGGCGGAGGCGGGCGAGGCACCGGCGCAGGTGCTGTGGTCCGGCCATTGGGGGACGGCCCCCTTTGACGGCACCCTCACTCTCGACCGGTCCGGGGCGGTGCCGAACTATGTGGCGCGTGTCAATGCCGGTGCCTTGACCCTGGGCGATGTGCTGGCGCCGGCGTTTCTGCCCTGGATGGGGGCTGCCCCCGGCAGCGCGTCGGTGCTGGCAGCGCAATTGCCGAAGACGCATGGCTTTGAAATCTGGGTGACGCCGAAAACCCTCACCCTGGGGCCGGGCATTGCGGCGCATGAGGCCGAGCTTGGCATCAGCGTGACCGCCAGCGAGCGGCGGCTGGCGTTGAGCGGCCGCGACGCGGCGGGCGCACCCATCAGCCTTGATCTTGCCGCCACGCCGGATGGCGAGGTGCAGGCGGTGACGGCGCAGTTCGCGCTGCCGGTGGCGCTGGACCAGCTTATGACGCTGGAACATGGCACGGCGGTTCTGGGCGGGGTCATGACAGTGGACGGCACGGTTTCGGCGCGCGGGCGCAGCGCCATGGCGGTCATCTCCTCCGTCAATGGCAGCGGCAGCTACCGGCTCAGTGCGGGCCGGTTGATGGAGTTGTCGCCGCAACTGCTGCCGCTGCGCGTGTCGGGCATCAATACGGCGGCAAGCCTGAAGGCGGCGCTGGATGAGGTGCGGACGGGGCCGGGCCTGATGCTGGGCGAGGGGCGCGGTGGCTTTACCGTGAAGGAGGGCATCGTCAGCTTCGATGCCATGACCTTCACCGCGCCAGGCAGCGCGATCAGCGTGACGGCTGGGGCCGATCTGGGGGCGGGGGCCGTGTCGGCCGACATCCGCGTGCAGCCCGGCGACGGCAGCGATCTGCCGGCCTATGGCGTGAGCTATGCGGGCGAGCCCATGGCGCTGACCGTGCGTGAGGATTTCGGCGCACTGGCCAGCCGGCTGGGGGTCAGGCTTCTGGAACAGGGCGTGGCCGAGCTGGAAAAGGCGCAGAAGGAGCAGGAGCGTCTGGCCGCGCAGGAGCAGGCGCAGCGCGCCGCCGATCAGGCGCGCTTTGACCAGTGGCAGGCCACCCGGGCCGAATTGCGCCAGCGCCAGCGCGAAATCCGGGTGCAGGCAGAACTTCGCGCCGCCGCTGGTGCGCCGTGGCCGAAGCTGACGGGGGCGCCTGCGCCAAAGCCGGTGGCGGTGCCCGCCGATGAAACACCGGCGCCGCCGCCCGAGGTGAAGGCGCCGCCCCGGCCCGCGCCCAAGCCTGCGCCCCGGCCCGCAGCACCCAAACCGGCGGTGAAGCCCGCGCCCGACAAACCGGCGGTGGAGATCATCCGTCCGCCCAGCGGGCCATCGACGCGTGTGATTGTGGTGCCGCCTTAAGGGAGGCTCTGGGCGCGGCGCAGCAGCCAGACGCGGATGGCGCTGGAGAGATTGCGTTGGCCCCGCGTCTGATCAATCTCACCCACCAGCTGGGCCAGTGCCTTGCCTTCGGCGGCGGCGGCGGCCTGCAGCGCCTGCCAGAATTCCGGTTCCAGCGACAGCGATGTCTGATGGCCCGCTATGGTGAGGGAGTGTTTTTGCAGGGCCGTCATTCATCGTCCCGCTGGTGGCCGTCGATGTGGCGGCGGGCCAGCGCCTGTTCGGCGGCGGCCTTGTCCTTTTCCGCCCTGCTGCGGCCGAAGCGGGCGCGGTTGTGCGCGGCCTGTTCTTCCTTTTCGGCGCGGGCCTTGCGCTTGCGGACGGTGCGCAGGTTGACGATGTCAGCACTCACGGATCGGGACCGATCATTTTTTCCGGGCGCACGATGGCATCGAAATCTTCGCCCGCAATGCCGAGCTTGATGGCCTCCTCACGCAGGGTGGTGCCGTTCTTGTGGGCCGTCTTGGCCACCTTGGCGGCCAGGTCATAGCCGTATTTTTCCTTGAGCGGCGTCACCAGCATGAGCGAGTTGGCCAGGCCCTTGGCAATGTTGTCGAGGCGCGGCTCAATGCCCACCACGCAATTGTCGGTGAAGGAGACGGCGGCATCAGCCAGCAGCCGCACCGACTGGAGGAAGTTATAAGCCATGACCGGATTATAGACGTTGAGTTCAAAGTGGCCCTGCGACCCGGCGAAGGTGAGGGCGGCATTGTTGCCGTGGATCTGCACCGCCACCTGGGTCAGCGCCTCGGACTGGGTGGGGTTCACCTTGCCCGGCATGATGGACGAGCCGGGTTCGTTTTCCGGCAGGGCCAATTCGCCAAGACCCGCCCGCGGGCCGGAGCCGAGGAGGCGGATGTCGTTGGCGATCTTGAAGCAGCTCATGGCCACGGTGGTTATGGCGCCATGGGTCATGAGCATGGCGTCATGGGCGGCCAGCGCCTCAAACTTGTTGGGGGCGGAGGTGAAGGGCAGTCTGGTGATGCCGGCGATTTTCTTCGCCACCAGTTCGGCAAAGCCGGCGGGGCTGGCCAGCCCGGTGCCCACCGCCGTGCCGCCCTGGGCCAGTTCCATCAGCATGGGAAGAGTCTGCTCCACCCGCTTGATGCCATTGGCAATCTGCTGGGCGTAGCCGGAAAATTCCTGCCCCAGGGTAATGGGGGTGGCGTCCTGGGTGTGGGTGCGGCCGATCTTGATGATGGACTGCCAGGCGCTGGCCTTGGCGTCGAGCGCCTGATGGAGGTGGCGCAGCGCCGGCAGCAGGCGGCGCACGGTCTCCTCGGCACAGGCAATGTGCATGGCGGTGGGGAAGGTGTCGTTGGACGACTGCGACATGTTCACATGGTCATTGGGGTGAATGGGCTTCTTCGAGCCCATCTCGCCTGCCAGCATTTCAATGGCGCGGTTGGAGATCACCTCATTGGCGTTCATGTTGGACTGGGTGCCGGAACCGGTCTGCCACACCACCAGGGGGAAGTGGGCATCGAGCTTGCCGTCGATCACCTCCTGGGCGGCGGCGATGATGGTGTCGCCCAGTTTGCGGTCGAGCTTGCCCAGTTCCATGTTGGCTTCGGCGGCGGCGCGCTTGACGATGCCCAGCGCCCGGATAATGGGCTGCGGCTGCTTTTCCCAGCCGATGCGGAAATTCTGCAGCGAGCGCTGGGCCTGGGCGCCCCAATAGACGGCGGCGTCAACCTCGATGGGGCCGAAGGTGTCGGTTTCGGTGCGGGTCTTGCGCGTCATGAAAAGGCCTCGTCATCTTGTGAAGGGGTGGGCCGGGGCTTACCATTTATGGTGCCGTCCCGCCAGTCAGACGGAAGTGTTGGAGATGATCGTGAAGGCTGTTCCGCGCGGTGTCTGGCTTCTGGGTTTGACCAGCCTGTTCATGGATGTATCCTCCGAGATGATCCATGCGGTGCTGCCGCTGTTCGTGGTCGGCACGCTGGGGGCGAGTGCCGCCATGCTCGGCCTGATCGAGGGTCTGGCCGAGGCCACGGCGCAGATTTCCAAGCTGTTTTCCGGCGCGCTGTCGGACCGCTGGCAAAGCCGCAAATGGCTGGCCTTTGCCGGCTACGGCGTGGCGGCGGCGGCCAAGCCGCTGTTTCCGCTGGCGGGCAGTGCGGCTGCGGTGTTCGTGGCGCGCTTTCTCGACCGCATCGGCAAGGGCATCCGCGGGGCGCCGCGCGATGCCATGATCGCCGACATGACGCCCGCCGACGGGCGCGGTGCGGCCTTCGGCCTGCGCCAGACGCTGGATACCATCGGCGCCTTTGCCGGGCCGCTCATCGCCATGGCGGCCATGACCCTCTATGCCGCCGACCTGCGCACCGTGCTGTGGCTGGGCGTGGCCCCGGCGCTGGTGGCGGTGGCCATTCTGGGCCTTTTGGTGCGTGAGCCGGAGCGCGTGGCGGCAGGGCCGCGCAAGCCGGGTTTTGACCCGGCCACAGCGCGGCAACTGGGGCGCGGCTTCTGGCTGGTGACGGGGTTTGCCGGGGTCATCATGCTGGCCCGCTTTTCCGAGGCCTTTCTTGTGCTGAAGGCGCAAAGCGCGGGGCTGGCGAACCAGTGGGTGCCGCTGGTGATGGTGGTGATGAGCGGGGTCTATGCGCTGGCGGCCTATCCGGTGGGCGTGCTGGCTGACCGTTTCGGGCGCTGGGGGCTGCTGCTGGCCGGGCTTCTGGTGCTGGTCATGGCCGATGGCGTGCTGGGCCTGATGCCGGGCATTGCCGCCATGTTTGCCGGGGTGGCGCTGTGGGGGCTGCACATGGGATTGACCCAGGGGGTGCTGACGGCGCTGGTGGCCGATCATGTGCCGGGCCATCTGCGCGGCACCGGCTTTGGCGTGTTCAATCTGGTGTCCGGCGTGGCGCTGCTCATTGCCAGTCTGGGGGCTGGCCTGCTGTGGGACCGGTTCGGGCCGGATGCGGTGTTTCTCACCGGAGCAGGGCTGGCGGCGCTGGCGCTTTCGGTCTCAGCCGTTGTGGCGGCGCGCCAGCCAGATCATGCCGGTGAATGAGGCAAGGCCCGCCACGAGGCAGATGAGCAGGCTGAAGCGGGTGCCGAAGTGGCTGAGGCTCCAGGCCATGAGCAGGGGGGCGGCGGCATTGAGAAACAGCGACGGCGTGGTGAGCGTGCCCAGCGTGGCGCCATAGTCGCGGCGGCCGAACAGGGCCAGCGGATAGACCCCCTTGGCAATGGTGACGAGGCCGTTGGAGGCGCCATAGGTGATGGCAAAGAGGGCCAGTGCGGCAAGCGAGAAGCCGCCAAGGGCGGCCAGCGCCAGCGCCAGCGGCAACAGGCCGAAGGCCACCAGCGCCAGTTCACGCGGCGCCAGGCGGCGGCCAAAGATGATTTCAGCCAGCCGCGCCAGCACCTGAAACGGCCCGATCATGGCGGCCAGCACCACAGCGGTGGCGGTGGCCATGCCGAGGCTCTGGAAAATCTGCAGCACATGGGCGGAGACGGCGGAAAACACCAGACCATTGAAGGCGAGCACGGCGGCAAAGACCGCCATGGCCTGCCGGCGCTCTGACCCCGTCAACCCCTCGCTGCCACCGTCCGGCCGGGCCGCCGGGGTGCCGGTGCCGGGGGGAATCATGAACCAGTGGATGGGCGCACACAGGAAGAGATGGAGCAGGCCATAGACCAGAAAGGCCTGCTGCCAGCCCCATTGCGTGGCCAGCCAATGGCCCAGCGGCCAGAACAGGGTGGAGGCCAGGCCGCCGAACAGCGACAGGATGGAGATGGCCCGGCGGGTGCGTTCACCGGCGATCTGCGTCAGGGTGGCGAAGGCGGCGTCATAGGTGGCCAGCCGCATGGCAAAGGCCATGATGAGCCAGCCCGCAACCCAGCCTGTGGGGGTGGCCCGGAAGGCAAGGATGAAACTGGCCAGGGCGGCGGTGAGCGAACCCGCCAGCATCACCTTGCGGCCGCCCAGCCGGTCCACCGCCTGGCCGGCAGCCCGGGCAATGAGGCCGGACAGGAGCAGAGAGGCCGAGAAGGCGCCGAAGATGAGCGTGTCGGACCAGTGGGTGGCGTCGCGCACCGATCCGGCAAGGGCGCCGAGGGGATAATAGGTGGTGCCCCAGCCGACAATCTGGGTGAGGCCAAGCCCGGTCAGCAGGACCGGGAAGGGCACAGACTGCGGTGTTTCAGCCGGCTGGGTCACACACTGATCTGCTGACCCAGTTCCACCACCCGGTCGGGCGGAATGCGGAAGAAGTCAATGGCACGGGCTGACTGGTTGGTGAGCATGATGAAGATGCGCTGCTGCCAGAAGGGCATTTTCGAGCGCCGCGACGGCAGGATGATGCGGCGGCCGAGGAAATAGGAGGCCTGGCGCGGGTCGATGTCAAGGCCGTGGCGCTGGGCGGCGCGCAGCGCCCGCGGCAGGTCGGGCTGTTCCATGTAGCCGAACTTGGCCTCCACCTGCCAGGCGCCGAGGGGCATCTGCTTCACCACCACGCGTTCCTCGGAATCATGGCGCGGCTCGTTGGTGGTTTCGGCGGTGATGAACACCAGCTTGTCGTGGAGCACGCGATTGTGCTTCAGGTTATGCATCAGGGCCGAGGGGGCATAGTTCTTGTCGGTCTGCAGGAACACCGAGGCACCGGCGACGCGGGCTGGCGGATGATTTTCCAGGCTGGCCAGCAGGCCGTCGAGTTCCACCGATTCCTTCCTCAGCTTGGCGGCCAGAAGCTGGCGGCCCGACATCCAGGTGCGCATGAACAGAATGATGGTGAGACCCATCAGCACCGGCATGTAGCCGCCGTGCAGCAGCTTGAGGCCGTTGGCGGTGAGGAAGGTGGCTTCAATGGCGAGAATGATGACGAGGGCGGGCATGGCGAACCACACCGGCAGCGAGCGCGACTTCCAGAAGAAGATCAGCGCCAGCATCGTGTCAACGATCATGGAGGTGTTGACGGCAATGCCATAGGCCGAGGCCAGATTGGACGACGACTTGAACACCAGCACCAGAATGACCACGCCGATCAGCACCATCCAGTTGATCTGGCCGATGTAAATCTGGCCGTGCTCGGTTTCCGAGGTGTGGGTGATGTTCATGCGTGGCAGCAGGCCGAGCGACATGGCCTGCTGGGCAATGGAGAAGGCGCCGGTGATGACCGCCTGCGAGGCAATGACGGTGACTGCGGTGGCCAGCAGCACCAGCGGGATCAGGCCCCAGCCCGGCACCATCAGGAAGAAGGGATTTTCCGCCGCCTCGGGATGCGAGATGACGAAGGCCCCCTGGCCGAGATAATTGAGGATGAGGGCCGGAAACACGACCGCCAGCCAGGCCATGCGGATCGGCTTCTTGCCGAAGTGGCCCATGTCGGCATAGAGCGCCTCGCCGCCGGTTACGGCCAGGAACACGCCGCCGAACACCAGCAGCGCCAGGGCCGGATGTTCGATGAGCAGCCGCACCGCATAATAGGGATTGAGAGCGGCGAAGATGCTGAGGTCATCGGCAATGTGCCACAGGCCCATGATGCCGATGATGAAGAACCAGAAGGTGGTGACGGGAGCAAACAGCGACGCAACACCCGCCGTGCCCTTGTATTGAAACAGGAACAGGGTGATGAGGATGGCCAGCGTCAGCGGCACCACCACCGGCTCGAAGCCCTGATGGATGACAGCCAGACCCTCCACCGCCGACAGCACCGACATGGCCGGGGTGATCATGGCGTCGCCGAAGAAGAAGGCGGCACCGATGATGCCGAGCAGCAGGATGATGGGGTTCTTTTTCGCCAGCAGGCTCTGCACCAGCACGACGAGCGAGAGAATGCCGCCTTCGCCGCGGTTGTCGGCGCGCATCAGCATGAACACGTATTTGACCGTCACCACGATCATCAGCGTCCACAGCAGCAGCGACACGACGCTGTAAACGGCTTCGTGCAGGTTGCCGCCATGGGAGGTGACGTGGTGCAGAGACTCCCGCATGGCGTAAAGCGGGCTGGTGCCGATATCGCCGAAGACCACGCCGATGGAGGCGAGGGCGAGCCGAAGATTGGTGGCGCGGAGGCTGTCCGCCGAAGCTTCAGTGCTGTGACTCAAAGCGTGCGTCCCCCTGCTTCGCGCCGGTCAGCGGCGGCCGCTGATGGTCAATTGAGGATCGCTCCTCACGGCGCGGCCACGACGGCGCGGCATTCAGCAGGAAGGCCCGCCAGAGTCAAGGGGGGCGGCGGCGGCGGCGGTTTCCAGCCGGGCGGGTGGGGCACGGGCTTCGGCTTCACCCAAGGCTTGTCGCCCATCCAGTAGGCCAGTTCCTGGCCGCAGCCGGTGCCGTCACGCGGGGCCGGGGTTGCCTGGTCCTTGCAAGTGGCCATGCCGGGCGGGCACTTCATGCGGATGTGAAAATGATAGTTGTGCCCGAAATAGGGGCGCACCTTGGCAAGCCAGGCACCTTTGCCGCCGGTCCAGCGGCACAGTTCGGCCTTGATGGGGGGGTGAACGAAAATGCGCGCCACCTCCGGCATCATGGCGGCCCGGCGGATGAGCCGGGCATGGGCCTCGGTCCAGACGCTGTAATCCATGGTGCGGCGGTCCTTCACCACCAGCCGGGCGGAAATGGTCTCGCGCTCCCTGGCGGTGAGGGTGCGGTCCGGCATGGGTGTCAGCCAGACATCGGCATCCAGGCCGATCTGATGGCTGGCATGGCCGGTCAGCATGGGGCCGCCACGCGGCTGCGACAGGTCGCCGATGAGAAGGCCATTCCAGCCGTCATTGGCCTTGCTTTCCAGGGCCAGCCGTTCCAGCAGGGTGAGCAGTTCGGGTGTGCCCCAGTTGCGGTTGCGCGACAGGCGCATGACCTGCCAGGCGGGTCCATTGACCGGCAGGGCCCGGCCCCCCGCCATGCAGCCCTTGGCATAGGAGCCGATGGCCCGTGAGGCCAGCGAGGCGGCGGGGGTCTTTTCGGCACCAAACACCTTCTTGGCCGGAAGCTGGTTGAGCACCCGGTCGGGCAGGGTGGGCTGGGGGGTGATGGAGCCGGTGGTGGCGGGCGCCCCCGCCGCCAGCCGGGCCAGAGCGCCCTGGTCAGCCGCCGACTGGCCCAGCGCCGGCAGCGCCAGAGCGAGCAGGGCAAGCGCCAGCAGGGCGGGCTTATTTCTTGCGGAAGGCATCAAGGGACACAACGTTCGGGGTTTCCGGGGGTTCCCCGGCGGCGGCATCGTCCGCAGGCGGGGCGGCGTTTTGCGGGGCGGCGGCGGAAGGAGCCTTGCCCTTGGTCACCGGCCGGGCCGGCTTGGCAGGCTTTGCCGGCTTGCCGTCAGCGGCGGGGGCGGCCTCGGCGGCCACCACTTCAAACTGCAGGCCAAACTGCACGGCGGGGTCGAGGAAACCCTTCACCGCGCTGAAGGGCACGATGAGCGTTTCCGGCACATGGTCGAAGTTCAGGTTCACCCGGAAGTGATCATCATGGACGGCCAGATTCCAGAACTGGTGCTGGATGACGATGGTCATCTCGCGCGGGTAGCGCGCCGACAGGCGCTCGCCGATATCAACGCCGGGATGGCGGGTGTTGAAGGCAATGTAGAAGTGATGGTCGCCCGGAAGCGAGCCGGTTTTTTCCACCTTGCGCAACGCCTCGCGCACCACGCCGCGCAGCGCGTTCTGGGCAAGCTGGTCATAGCGCATCAAGTCTTCCGGCATGGGCCACCCAAAACGGCAAGAATCACAAGCCCTTGTTCTACAGCGCCGGGCCTTGCTGGTTCAAGGCGCAGCACCACTGTGGTGAAGCAAACGCAGAACCGTTAAGCGAAGGTAAATGAAAGTGCCGGCTTCTGTTGCCAGGTGCCGGCGGACCCCGCCTCAAGCGGCTAAGCCTGAGGACTTTGATTTCGGTTTCGGCACCGCATTACGCGGCGACGGCAACCGGAGCATAGTTGTCGTTGGCAACTATATCATGGCCCGATAACGTCGGTACCATCACGGGCAAAAGCCCACCCTTTACACCCTCGTCGATCCTGTTTCGCCCCCCTCACGGCGGGCGGAGCTTCCGTCCGCCGTGGTGGAGGCGCCGGGTACTGCCCCCGGGTCCGAATGGTTTATTGCGATGGCCGTTTATCACCATAGTCCGCCCTTGCGGGTGAACAGGGCCAATATAGGGGGCGTTTGCGGCCAAACCAAGGGTAAAGCGCCGGGCCGGGCATGGTTCGTCCAAAGCGGCATGAAACCACAGGAAATGATGAATTGTTCACTTATCATGGACACACGTCGATGCTATAGGACGATCTGCCGGTGAGTCTCTCGCCTGGCGTTAATCATCTGGGGGTCACTATGGAAGACTATGTGGCGGATGTCCGCAAGTATACGTCGAAGGTCAATGAAGCGGCGGTGAAGGCCATCGTGCGTTATTGCGGGATCGCCCTGCGCGGCAAGGACTCGCGCTATGTGTCGATGTCGGATGATGCCGAGATCAAGCGCGTGGTGGACGGCTTCTGTGCCAAGAAGCTCGGCCTTGACGCCAAGGCCGCCACGGCGGCGGTGAAGGCGGCTGGCGAAAAGATGAAGGCCGACCGGACCAAGAGCCGCGTCACGGTCTATTATCTGGTGGCCGAAGATACCGGCACCCTCGGCAAGCTGGTGTAAGCCAGTTCAGCTGCTGAATTCTGAACGGGGCCTGCGGGCCCCGTTTGCTTGTGGGCCGCATCCGGGCAAAGGCGGCTTGCGGGACTCTGCCGCCACCCATATGGTGCCGCCCATGCAACAGTATCTCGATCTTCTGGCGCGGGTGAGGCGCGAGGGCGTGCGCCGCGATGACCGCACCGGCACCGGCACGCTGTCGGTGTTCGGCCATCAGATGCGCTTTGACCTGGCCCAGGGCTTCCCGCTCACCACCACCAAGAAACTCCACCTGCGCTCGATCATTCATGAGCTTCTGTGGTTTCTCAAGGGTGACACCAACATCAAATATCTCAATGACCATGGCGTGACCATCTGGGATGAATGGGCCGATGCGCAGGGCAACCTCGGCCCGGTCTATGGCGCACAGTGGCGCTCGTGGCCGGCGCGCGATGGTTCCACCATCGACCAGATCGCCAATGTCATAGAGCAGATCCGGCGCACACCGCATTCGCGCCGCCTGATGGTGACGGCGTGGAACCCGGCCGATGTGGAGAAGATGGCGCTGCCGCCGTGCCACTGCCTGTTCCAGTTTCATGTGGCGGACGGCAGGCTGTCGTGCCAGCTTTATCAGCGTTCGGCCGACATATTCCTCGGCGTGCCGTTCAACATTGCCTCCTATGCGCTGCTCACCCACATGGTGGCGGAGGTGACGGGACTGGCGGTGGGCGATTTCGTGCACACGCTGGGCGATGCCCATCTCTATCTCAATCATCAGGAACAGGCGGCGCTGCAACTGTCGCGCACACCGGGACCGCTGCCGAAGCTCGGCTTCGCCCGCAGGGTGGCGCAGATCGATGACTTCCGTTTCGAGGATGTGGTGATTTCCGACTACCACGCCCAACCCACCATCAAGGCCCCCATCGCGGTGTAACCATGGCACTCTTCGGTTCGGACTACCTCGCGGCAAAACAGGCTCCCCTCTATCGCGGCAGGCCGGTGTGGGGACTGGTGGTCACAACCCTCACGGCGGTTGGCCTGGTGCTGGCGTCGCTGATCTTCCAGTCGGTTGCCGGTGGCGTGACGGCGCTGACGCTCTACGGCACCGAGCCCAAGGGCATGCAGGAATTCGGCACGGCCTTTCTCATCGGCCTGTTTCCGGCCGGTGTGGCGGCGGCGGCGCTGGCCTGGTGGCTGGCGGGGCGCACGGCAGCGGAGCGCAATGAGCGGCTGGGCCTTACTCTGCCCAAACTCGGGGTGATGGGCTGGCTCGTGGTCAGCCTCGGTTTTCTGGCCAGCATGTATGCCTTCATCTTCGCGGTCACGCTGATCTTCGGCATCAACCCGGCGGATTACACGCCGGGGCCGCATGGTGAATCACCCGAGTCGGGGTCGGCCGGGCTGGTGAAGGAGCTGATGTTTGGCATTGCCAATGATCCGCGCCTGTTTGCCCTGGTGCTGCCAGCGGTGGTGATCGGCGCGCCGCTGTCGGAGGAGATGATCTTCCGTGGCCAGTGGTTTGCGGCGCTGGCGCAATCGCGGCTGGGCCGGGTGGGGGCTGCCCTCATCACCAGTGCCGCCTGGGCGCTGATGCACATGTCGGAGCCGTGGCTGTCCATCGGCCTCATCTTTGCCATGGGGCTGGTGCTGGCCTGGGTTCTGCTGCGCTATGGCAGCCTCACCCTCACCATCATTCTGCACGGGCTGTGGAACGGCGTTTATTCGCTGCTGATCTTCTCCGGCCTGGCCAACATGCCATGAGCAGCCCTTCTGCCATCACCATCCGGCGCTTTGCCCCCGGTGACGGGGCGGTGCTTCTGGCCATGGTGCGGGCGCTGGCCGAGGACCATGACCTCGCCGCCCATCTCATTGCCTCGGCGTCGGACTTTGACACTGCCTTCGGGCCGGATGACGGCCGGCGCGGCGCCTTCATTGCCGAAGTGGGCGGAAAGCCCGCTGGCTGCGCCATATGGCATGGCAGTTTCTCCTCCTTCCGGGGCAAGGAGGTGCTCTATCTCGAAGACCTGTCGGTGCTGCCGGAATTCCGCCGCCGCGGCGTGGGCAGGGCGCTGATGCGGCAGGTGGCGCAGGAATGCCGCACACGCGGCTGGGCCAGCATGTTCTGGGTGATGATGAGCAGCAATGGCCGGGGCCGGGCCCTCTATGAGGGGCTGGGGGCCGAGGTGGATGATGGTCTGGCCTGGTGCCGGTTGCGCGGGGCGGCGCTGGAGGCGCTGGCGACATGACGGTGATTTCGCTGGTGGTGGCGGCGGCGAGGAATGGCGTCATCGGCCGCGACGGCCAGATGCCCTGGCACATCGGCTCCGAACTCAAACGCTTCAAGGCGCTGACCCTGGGCAAGCCTGTCATCATGGGGCGGAAGACCTGGGACAGCCTGCCCCGCAAGCCGCTGCCGGGGCGGCGCAACATTGTGGTGAGCCGGGCGCGTGATTTCCACGCCGAGGGGGCGGAAGCCGCAGCCGGCCTGGCCCAGGCGCTGCGGCTGGCCGGTAACGTGCCGGAGGTGATGGTGATCGGCGGCGGCCAGATCTATGCCGAGGCCCTGCCATTGGCAGAGCGCATCTATCTGACCGAAGTTGACCTGGCGCCCACGGGCGACACGCATTTTCCCACCCCGGACCCGGCGCAGTGGCGCGAGGTGTCAGCCACGGCACACGCCGCCGCGGCGGGGGACAGTGCGGCCTATGTGATCCGGGTGCTGGAGCGGCGTTAAATATTTGCCGCCCCCCGACATGGACAATGGCCGGGGGGCTTCCTATATGGGCGGCACGATTTCTTCAGAGGGCCTGACACATGCCATGGAACAATGACAACGGCGGACAGGGACCGTGGGGGCAGGGCCCCTGGGGCGATGGACCCAAGGGCCAGAAACCTTCCGGCGGCAATCGCGGTCCGGGGGGCAATCTGCCGCCGGACCTTGACGAGTTTCTGCGCAAGGGCAAGGACAGCCTGAAAAATGCCCTGCCGGGCGGGACGGGGGCGGGGGGCCGGTTCAGCTGGCTCATTCCGGTGGTGGCGGCGCTGGGGTTTCTTGCCTTCCAGTCGGTGCATCAGATTCCCCCGGATTCACGCGGTCTGGTGCTGCGCTTCGGCGCCTACAGCCGCACCGTGCAGCCGGGCCTGAACTTCGCCCTGTGGCCTATTGAGAAAATGGTGGTGCTGCCGGTGGCGGCGGAAAACCAGATTTCCATCGGCGAGGCGGGCGACGAGGGCCTGGTGCTCACCGGTGACGAGAACATGGTCGATATCCGCTTCAAGGTGCTGTGGAAGATCGCCGAGCCGGAGAATTTCCTGTTCAACATTGCCGATGCGCGCAATATCATCCGCGCCGTGGCCGAAAGCGCCATGCGCGAGATCGTGGGGCGCACGCCCGCCGATCAGGTTCTGACCACGGGCCGCCTGTCCATTCAGGATCAGGTGCGCGAAATCGTGCAGACGACCCTCGACAGCTACAAGGCGGGGGTGCAGATCACCGGCATCACGCTGGAGAATGTCGATCCGCCGCCGCCGGTGCTGGATGCCTTCGAGGAGGTGCAGCGCGCCAAGCAGAACCAGGTGAACCTGATCAATCAGGCCGAGCAATACACCAACCAGACGCTGCGCAACGCCGAGGGCACGGCGGCCAAGGCGGTGGAAGACGCCAAGGGCTACAAGGCCCGCGTCACCGCCGAGGCCAAGGGTGCCGCCCAGCGCTTCGAACAGGTTTATACCGAATATTCCAAGGCCAAGGATGTGACCCGCGAGCGCCTGTTCCTGGAGACAATGGAAAAGGTGTTCGGCACCGCCAACAAGGTGGTGATCGATCCGGGCAAGGGCGGCACCGGTGTGGTGCCCTATCTGCCGTTGCCGCAGATCAGCAGGCCGCAGCCGCAAGTGAACGGGGAGGGCAACTGACATGAGCCTTATGCGTAATCTTGGCATTGCCGCCGCCGCTGCTGCCGTCATCGGCTCCATGGCGCTGTTCACCGTGGACCAGCGCGAGCGCGCGCTGGTGCTGCGCTTCGGCGAGGTGAAGCGCCTCATCGAAAATCCAGGCCTCTATTTCAAGGTGCCCTTTGCCGATCAGGTTCTGCACATCGAAGGCCGCACCTTCATGTGGTCGTCGGACGACAAGGCGGTGCAGGTGTCGGACAAGCAGCGCTATCTGGTGGACGCCATCACCCTGGCGCGGGTGCAGGACGTGCAGAAGTTCCGCGAAACGGTGGGTGCGGACCTTGACCTGGCGCGGGCCCGCATTGAAACCCGCCTGGATGCGGCGCTGCGCCAGACCTATGGCAAGCGTACCTTCGAGGCGGCGCTGTCCAAGGACCGCGATGTGATGATGCAGGAAATCCGCGATCAGGTGCGCGGCGAGGCGCAGGCGCTGGGCATCCAGATCGTTGATGTCCGCATCCGCCGCACCGACCTGATGAAGGAGGTGCAGGAAGCCACCTTCGAGCGCATGAAGTCGGAACGACTGGCCGAGGCGCAGGACCTGCGCGGCAAGGGTGCCGCCATGAACACGCAGATGAAGGCCGAAGCCGACCGCAAGGCGCTGGAAATGACCTCGGAGGCCAACCGCCAGGCCGAGGTGATCCGCGGCGAGGGCGATGCCGAGCGGGTGCGGGTGTTTGCCGATGCCACCCGCAAGGACCCGGAATTCTACGCCTTCTACCGCTCCATGGAGGCCTATGCGCAGTCGCTGGCCAACCGCGACACGACATTGGTGCTGAACCCTGACTCCGACTTCTTCAAGTATTTCGGGGCGCAGGGCGTCAAGCGGCCGGAGATGGCGCCCACTCCATGAGCACCGCGCTGTGGACGGCGCTGGGTCTGGTGCTGGTGATTGAGGGCCTCACTTATGCCCTCATTCCCGGCCAGTTGAAGCGCATGATGGCCGAGATGCTGCGCGTCTCCGACGACAGGCTGCGGCTGGGCGGTCTGGTGGCGGTGGCGGCCGGTGTTGGTCTGGTGTGGCTGGTAAAGCTCTTTTCCTGACAGGAGACAATGATGACGATGGCGTGGCGGAAAACGGCGGGTGCGGCCGGGGTGGCGGTGATGATGCTGACGGCGGGTCTGATGACCGGCACGGCGCTGGCCGAGGTGCCAAGTCAGGCGGAAATGCTGCCGAGTGTTGCCGATCTGGCCGACAAGCTGCTGCCGGCGGTGGTGGAGATTTCGGTGGAGAGCAAGGTGGAGGGCGGACCGGCCCTCAGCCTGCCCGACATGCCGGACAATTCGCCGTTCAAGGATTTCTTCGACGAGTTCATGAAGCGCCATCAGGGCGAGGGCGGTGACGGCGGCAATGCCCCCAAGCCGCGCAACCGCACGGTCAATTCCATGGGCTCGGGCTTCATCATTGACGCTTCGGGTCTGGTGGTCACCAACAATCATGTGGTGGAAAACGCCGACGCCATTGAAGTTAAGCTGCAGGACCAGACCACGCTGAAGGCGGAACTGGTGGGGCGTGATCCCAAGACCGATCTTGCCGTGCTGCGGGTGAAAACCGACAAGCCCCTGCCCACCGTGGCCTTCGGCGACAGCGACCACTTGCGCATCGGCGAATGGGTGATGGCCATCGGCAATCCCTTTGGCCTGGGCGGTTCGGTGTCGCTGGGCATTGTTTCAGCCCGCAACCGCGACATCAATGCCGGGCCCTATGATGATTTCATCCAGACTGATGCCGCCATCAACAAGGGCAATTCCGGCGGGCCGCTGTTCAACATGAAGGGCGACGTGGTTGGCATCAACACGGCCATTTTCTCGCCCACTGGCGGTTCGGTGGGGATCGGCTTTTCGGTGCCGGCCAACACCGCCAAGGGCGTGGTGAACCAGCTGGTCAAGTTCGGGGAAACCCGGCGCGGCTGGTTTGGCGTCAAGATTCAGGACATGAGCAAGGACATTGCCGAGAGCATGGGCCTGCCGGCGCCGCGCGGGGCGCTGGTGGCCGATGTGACCGACACCGGACCGGCCCAGAAGGCGGGCATTGAGCCGGGCGACGTGATCATTGAATTTGACGGCAAGCCCATTGCCCAGATGAAGGATCTGCCGCGCATCGTGGCTGACACGGAAGTGGGCCGCACGGTGGTGGTGAAGGTTTTGCGCGGCGGCAAGGAAATGAGCGTCAACGCCGAGGTGGGCCGCCTTGAGGACGGCGAGAAGCTGACCACCAAGGGCGATGAGCAGGGCGGCATGTCGGGCATGACCGGCAATGCCCCCGCCGTGGCCACGCTGCTGGGCATGACGGTCAGTTCCATGACCGATGCGTTGCGCACGCAATACAAGATTGATGACAAGCTGGAAGGCGCGGTCATCACCTCGATCGCCGATCAGGGCACGGCGGCCGAAAAGGGGCTGGAGCCGGGCGATGTCATCACCGAGGCGGGCGAGAAGCCGGTCAAGGGTTCGGGCGATATTTCCGCCGCCGCCGAGCAGGCCAAGAAGGACGGCAAGACCTCGGTGCTGATGCTGGTGGCGAAGGGCGGGAAGGCGTCGGAGATGCGCTTCATCGCGCTGAAGCTCGATAAGTGAGCTGAGCGACCTATGCGAAGCGCCGGTGGCGCTTCGCCGCTCAGCGAACGCGGGGGAGT
>ERZ1645187.434-NODE-434-length-40818-cov-12.997915_pt1 | contig 40818 bp, 41 predicted proteins | sample MGYA00575352_ERZ1645187 | MGnify/ENA primary metagenome ERZ1645187 (study PRJEB40837, sample SAMN11349314) | freshwater sediment metagenome | isolation source: river sediment | host: Sediment | place: India: Wazaribad , New Delhi | collected 2017-02-21 ... | reverse complement strand
ACGAGTGAATCAATCAATCGCTGATTTGCCCAGAGGTTTTTGGAGGCGTCCAGCTTTCGTCGCGGCCCAGGCGACAGAAGTCTCAACCGCCACGTTGAAGCGCCGGCTTGCCGCTCTTCGCAAAGTTCATCTCCTGCTCCGTCTACAAAATCCGATCGCGGACGAAGAAGTGACGATTGCGATGCGGCGGGCCTTGCGCGCAAAGCGTGCGCGGCCGCATCAGGCCATGGGGCTCACGCGAGATTTGCGAGACCGGCTACTATCGGGATGCCGCAGCACACTGCCGGGCAAACGCGATCGGGCGTTGATAGCTGTTGGATACGACACGCTTTGTCGAAGGTCCGAATTGGTTGGCCTACGTGCAGAGGACATCGCCTTCATTGATGGCAACACGGCCCAGATTCTGATCCGGCGATCTAAGACAGATCCTTACGGCCATGGGCGCCTAGGATACATCTCAGCAAACTCATTCTTGTTGTTACAAGATTGGCTAAAGGCAGCGAGAATCGAACACGGCTTTCTGTTTCGTCGCGTGCGTAAAAACAGCATCGCCGAGGAGGCCTTACACCCCTACTCCGTGAACCGGATTCTCAAAGATGCAGCTTCTCGAAGCGGCCTCCCGAGCGAAACCGTAAAGGAACTGTCCGGTCATTCCATGCGCGTCGGCGCTGCACAGGACATGATCGCCTCAGGGCTCGGAATTCTACCCATCATGCGCGCCGGGGGTTGGCGAACGATGAACGTCGTTGCTCGCTACGTCGAGAATACCGACCTAACTGTCGTTATGCGAAATCGTTGACTTGCTGAGCTGCCGCATAGGCAGCGACGAGGCTCAATTGGATCGATGCGCGAGCAATCGTGCGCTTGCTTCAATTCAGTTCGCGCCGCGCGCCGCATAAAGAAACGGTCTGCGGAATATGCCTCCCATATGGACTGGGACATGACATCGCAATGCGAGATCGTTCTCTCCAGCAGCCACGTGTCCAGTCAACGAAACGTCCCATTGAAACCGATAGTCATTCTGCCACCACAGCGGCTTCTGCTCGCGCGAGGCGATTTTTCGTCCACCAATGAAAAGATCACAAGCGTTGAAAAGTCCCGGAAACATAAGATGCGGCGACGTCGCGACTTGCTCGGGAGTTAGATCGAAGCTTGTTCGGTACCAGATATCGCCGACGTAGTTCCGCTGATCCGGAAGCCGCACACCCTGCGCCTGGACATAAAGGTCGGTACGTAAGGTCTCCCATTCGTCTGGATAATCTTTACGCGTTTCCATCGTGAGTTCGTCGTGATGTGCACGCCAATAGGTGAGATCAATCGGACCCGCAGCGAAGCCTCGCTTTTCACCCTCGCCTTTTGGGTCCCTACGAAAGGCCCATTCGAGTGGGAGTTTCGCAATTAGGTCGCCCTTCTCTCCATCTAAGAATGGAAGGAGCTCTCGATATTGCTGAACCTCGCCCGGCCAGAAAGCATAACCGGACTCAAGACGTGTTGTGGTGAAGGCTGCGTTCATAGCTGTTAGTTCGTCACGAGCCTGCAGCCCCGCTTCGCCCGATCTCGCAGCGGCCAAATAATCAGCTTCAGTAGCTGCCGATCGCACCATGTTCATGTAGTTGCGCAAAACCTCAAAACTGAGCCGCATGAATTTGAGGCGCTCAAGGTATAGCCGTTCATTCCTCCCGAGCGTCGCTTGAGGTCTTGCGCGCAATGCCACGAGCGCATCTTCTGCGGACTGCAAGTGTCGCCTGAGGCCTTCCACGAGCTCCGGCGAGTAGATTGCAGGGGCGATGAAATACTCGTGTTCCTTGACGATTGTGTCGCGCCAAGCTCGGTTGATCGTTTCCCAATAGGCCTTCATAGGCTTGGCGGCAGGCCCGAAAAATCGAGGATAGAAATCATTAAGTAGCGCCTGTGGATCCGCCTCCGGATCCCACATGAGACGTCCGCGCATGTAGAGATTGATGAAGGTTGTGGCCAGCGCGTTACGGCTCTCAGTTACGAAGCCCGCAACGCCTGCATCTCGGTAAATCTGGACATCCCGCGCGAATGCCATGTGGGAGGGATTGGGCAGATCACGCCAAACGAGCATTGATTGATCGTAATCATAGATAGCGAGCCGCCCGCTCAAAAGCTCGCCCCATTTACCCATGATCCAACGCAGATCGCCTTTCTCGGGCGCCCGAGAATCATCCATTGAATGGATCGGATCGAAATCAATGGGTGCCAGAACGCCAAAAAACATGGGGTCGATTGCCGCATCAAGCACCGGCGGGAGAGTCATGTTTGAATAGATCAGAAAGCCGATACGCGAGGCGCTAGAAGGATATCTCTCGCGCAGTTTTGCAGCAACTTTGCTGTAGAGCGCCAGAATCGCATCCGTGACAGACCAGCTTAGAAACTGCTTGTCCCATTGCATACGGATGAGCTTCCGTGACGCCTCATCGGGTGGGTCATATATCCCGTCGCTGATGGAAAGGGAGAAGTCTTTTCCAGCGGAGTAACTCCCTTCGACTTTGGCAGCGACTTGATCTGCGGTGCGCGGGTCCGCGAGCGGCACATCGAATTCACTCTTTCCAAGTCCCTTTGTATACTCTCCAAGCGCGTGACCATGAGGCGGCGCTAGCGCCACGTCATTCATCATATTGCGCTTGTGGAACAGACCATGGCCTGCTTGGTGGCCGAGCCAGGAAACCCAATAGGAACGGACATCGAAAGGCGATGAAAAAACGTAGCTGAGGTCCCCGACCGAAAGCGTCGCCTCTTCCGGCACGCTCTCGCCAAAATCGCCGGGCATAAACCAACGTACGCCCCAACGCCGCAGCAACTCTGCAACCGCAAAATAGTGCGCCTCGTCACTATTGCCCGCTATGTAGACCATATTCCCCTCTCGAAGCAGCACAATGCCATCGCTTCGAATAGCTGGATTAGGCTTTAGAACGGTAGCAATTCGACTTCTAAGATCCGGCCTCGCAGCAAGCGCTTCTTGGCCAAGAACCAGCAGTGGACGACCACTGGCGATCGCAAGCTCGATTGAGGCCTTCGTCTCGGCGATCGGGAGGGTTACCCCCGTCATCATCTTGACGTAGTGGACCAAATCGTTTGCTGCAGCCCGCTCCCACTTTCCAGCGGCGGGAGAACACACGATCGTGGCTTCGGCTTGTTGGTCGCTGACGACTCTGAGCTCATTAGAGTTGCCAGAACCAGCTATTGATGCGTAGGCACCAGGGCATCCGAAAAATAGAATGGCGCATGCGATCAATGAGAACGCGCCGAATTTGGCAAGAGAGCGAGCAGCCCTCTTTTTCAACGTCCGACCTTCGCCGAGTTTCAATGCAACTCCTCGTAGACGGCCAGTGTGCGATGGACAATTATCCGGTCGTCGTATTCTGCAATAGCTTTTGCGCGGGCCGCGTCACCCAATCGCTGTGCGAGTAAGGGGTCGTCATGCAGGCGAGCGATCGCCGAGGCAAGACCCTTTGAGTCGCGAACACGAACAAGCATGCCATCCACGCCGTCGGTTATAACCGATCTGCATCCCGGAACGTCAGTCGCAATGAGCGGCCGCCCGCAGGCTGCGGCCTCGATCAAGCTCTTCGGAAGTCCCTCCCTGTAGCTAGGAAGCGTCACGATATCGGCGGAAGCAAGCAAATGCGGCATGTTGTCTACATGACCGAGCCACTCGACCACTCCACTTGAATGCCATTCTTGCAACACTGATTCTGGTATCGTCGCAGGATTGCCCGGGTCCGGCATCCCAGCGAGAACGAAGCGTATGTCGCGGCCCTCTCCTCTTAGGAGCTCTGCGGCCTCGACAAATTCCCTCACGCCCTTGTCCCACAACATCCGCGCGGCCAAGACAACGGAGAAGACTTTCCTCTCGGCGCCCTTCGACGGTTTAAACAGTTCGCAATCAACACCTGAGCCCGGGATTAGCCTGATATTGTCCGGGCTCGCGAGCCCGGAACGGACAAACATTCCGACGTCATCTTCATTCTGAAGAACGAGTCGCGCACGGCTACCGCCGAGTGCGACGCGCATGAGAGACCGAACGATGGGGCGCAAAATTTGCGCCTTTGGCGCGTTGCTTATGAATACATAACCCAATCCAGCAACGGCGTTCACACGCGCGGCGCCGCCCAAGCGCGCTGCGATAGCGCCGTAGATAGCGCTCTTAATGGTGAAGCCATGAACGACGTCCGCCTGCTCGGCGCGCACCAGGCGCCACAGCCAATACACGAGCGCGATTTCACGAAGCGGGTTGAGACTATCGCGCTCCATTGGCGCTGGTATCCATCTCAGGCCGAGATCAACAAGCTTTTTCCCATACTGACCCGAAGGTGAAACAAGTAAGACGTCATACCCCTTGCTGCGCGCGCCGAGCGCTAAGGAACGTCGGAAATTGTAGAGATACCAATCCGTATTCGCGAATAATATTAGCTTCACTGGACTGCTTCCGGTTTGGTGGACAAATCCCAGCCTCACGCCGCGGCGATTTCAAACGCCTCGGGACTGACGCCGCCGAGATGGCTGTGACGACGGGTTCGATTGTAGAATACTTCGATGTAGTCGAACACATCGGCTCGGGCGAGGTCGCGGGTTTTGTAAATGCGTTTGCGGATGCGTTCCTTTTTCAGGCTGCTGAAGAATGATTCCGCGACCGCATTGTCCCAGCAATTGCCGCGTCGGCTCATGCTTGGCTCGAGGTTTTGGGCGCGACAGAACCTGCGGAAGTCATCGCTGCCATATTGGCTACCCTGGTCGGAATGGACGATGACCGGCCTGTCCGGCTTTCTGCGCCACACGGCCATCAGCAAAGCGTCCAGAACGAGCTCTCGAGAAAGGCTGGCCTTCATCGACCAGCCGATGACCTTGCGGGCATAGAGGTCGAGCACCACCGCCAGATAGAGCCAACCCTGCCATGTGCGGATATAGGTGATGTCAGTCACCCAGACCTTGTTGGGCGCGTCGACGGTGAACTCGCGCTGCAAGTGGTTCGGCGCGATGATGGAAGGTCGACCTGCGATCGTGCGAGGCGTTTTGTAGCCGCGCACAGCCTTGATCTTGTGTGTCCGCATGATGTGCTCGACACGATGCAGGCCGCAGCGCTCGCCGACCTCCCGCAAGTCGCCGAACACACGGCGAGCGCCGTAGACACCGTGACTGGCGGCATAAGAATGACGGATCAGATTCAACAATCGGGCGTCTTCGCGCGCACGATTGGAAACGGACTCACGAAGCCACTCATAGAAGCCGGCACGGGCGACGCGCAGCACGCGGCACATGAGCGTGATGGGATATTCTGCCCGATGTTCGATCATGAAGCGGTACTTCACTCGGGCTCCCTGGCAAAGTACCGCGCGGCTTTTTTTAGGAGATCACGCTCCTCTTCCACCCGCCGCACCTAAGCGCGCAGCCGCAGGATCTCGCTCTTCGCTTCCAACAGTTCCTTCGATTGCTGTTCGGATTTATCCGGCGAAGAAGCCTTGACCCATTTGTACAAGCTGTGCGCGGAAACGCCGATGCGGGCCGCTACTTCCGGCACGCCATAACCGCGATCCCTGACCTGCCTGACGGCTTCTTCCTTAAATTCAGGGGTAAATCTCTGCGTACTCACAAGCTGCCTCCTATGCTCAAAGGATAGGCGGGGCTTGTCTACCGGACCAGCCGCAGTCCACACGTCGAGGCGATCTCACTCTGCTCGGCGCCTTGTCCAGCTGAGGCGGTCGTGAGCCAGGCTTGGAACATAAGGATATTCCAGAGACGTCCTGTCCAATCACGTTTGCCGGAGCAATGCTCATTCCACAAGCGACTAACGACCTCGGAGTTGAGGTAGCCCTCTGCCTTCACTCGCTCTACCGACAGAAGGTCGCTGGCCCAATCGCGCAATGGCCCTCGAAGCCAGGTTCCGATCGGAACGGCAAAGCCCGCCTTAGGCCGCTCTACGAGTTCGCGAGGAACGTGGCGATATAAGATCTGCCGCAGCGCCCACTTCCCTTTTCCGTCGCGAATTTTCATGGAAAGAGGAAGCCTCCACGCCAACTCGGCGACGCGATGATCGAGGAGAGGCACACGCGTCTCTAAGCTCACCGCCATGGCCGCACGGTCGACCTTTACCAATATGTCATCAGGAAGGTAGGTGAGACCGTCTAGCAGCATCATCCTCTCAGTGGGGTCAGCTACCAGATCTGCTAGAGAGACGTCATCAAGACGTGTGGACCGCCTATTCGCGTCAAGACTTGGGACTTCCGTGTCCGACCACTCAGTGACCAGCGCTCGATAAAGATCGTCGGCGCTGTTCAATTCGCCTAAGACGCTCCCGAGCTTGTAGGCTTTGTCTCGAAAAGGCGCTACCGCTCTTCCCAGCCCGGGCACGCGGCCCAGTCCAGCCCACGCGCTGGCAGGAACGGAACTGAGAGCCGGGCCTATCGCTGAACGCAGCGCCGCAGGAAACTTCGAGAGGCCATTCCAAAGGTTTGGCCCGATGACATATCGATTGTAACCCCCCAAGAGTTCGTCGCCGGCGTCGCCAGAAAGGGAGACGGTTACCTCACGCCTAGCTACCGCGCAGACAATACTAGTTGGAATCTGCGAACTATCGCCAAAAGGCTCGTCATACATTAATGGGAGTTTCGGAATGACATCGCGTGCTTCCTTAGGCGACACCCGTATTTCGTGATGATCGGTCCCCAAATGGCGCGCGACTGCAAGCGCGTGAGGCGCTTCGTCGAAACCTGCCTCATCAAAGCCGACTGTGAAAGTCTTTACCTGCCTAGTTGATCTGGCCTGCATCAAAGCCGCAATTGTGGAGGAGTCGATACCTCCGGACAAGAACGCTCCGACGGGCACATCCGCTTCGAGTTGCAATCCTACAGCTTCGGAAATGACCCGTTCGAGTTCATCAAGTCCCAACGCCTCATCCTTGATTGGATTCGATAAGCCTGCGGCGACGATTGCCTCATAGGTCCAGAATTTTTCGACATCACGTTGGCGAGCTGCGACTTGGTCTGCGGTGAGCTCTAACAATGCGCCAGGATCGAGCTTGAATATCCCCCTATAGATCGACCAAGGCCTAGGGACATAGGAATAGCGAAGAAATAGAGCCAGTGAGTCACGATCGATAGCGCAGTCGAACCCTTCGAAGGCGCGGAGGGCTTTGAGCTCGGAGCCGAAAATGAGTGCGGTACTCTCTCCCTGCCCCACGAAGCCATAATAAAATGGCTTTTCGCCAAATCGATCTCGCGCAAGTGTCAGACGGCGCTCTTCCCGATCCCATAGGGCTAGTGCAAACATGCCGACTGTTCGTTTTAACGTAGCCGCAACACCCCAAGCGGCGAAGCATTCGATCAGCGTTTCAGTATCGGAGCCGCCTCTCCACGCCACCCGTTGCCGTGCCATGAGTTCGCGACGCAGTTCCTTTTGGTTATAAATCTCGCCGTTGAACGAGATCACGTAGCGCCCGTTCGCGGAATGCATCGGCTGAGCGCCGCGTTCGGAAAGTTCTATAATTGAGAGCCGCCGATGTCCGAGCGCGACACCGACAGCGTCGTCACAAAATGTGCCTCCAGCATCGGGCCCGCGGTGTCGCAAGGCGTCGCTCATACGTTCAATCGAACGAAGAGCCGCACGCTGCGGCGAAGCGAAGAATATACCTGCTATGCCACACATGTTATAAACATGGTGAGCACACTGCCACCGCAATTAGACTCAACCAACGAGCGTGCCATGGTGAATCCGTCCATATAGCGGAGCGACACTACTCAGTCCCGCAAAATGCGCTGAAGATATTCGCCATATGCGCTCTTTCCAAATCTCTGGGCTGCTTGCTGCAGCGCTTGCGGATCGATCCAACCGGCACGGTACGCAATCTCTTCGAGGCAAGCAATACGCTGGCCCTGTCTTTGCTCGACGACCCGCACATACTCAGAGGCGTCAACCAACGAGTTGGGCGTACCAGTGTCAAGCCACGCGAACCCGCGTCCAAGCCGCTCGACATTGAGTTCGCCAGCATCGAGGTAGGCGCGGTTGAGATCAGTGATTTCTAATTCGCCGCGCGACGAAGGCTTGAGTTCGGCCGCAAATTTTGGCGCGAGGGAATCGTAAAAATAGAGGCCCGTTACCGCCCAGTTGGATTTGGGTTTGGCTGGCTTTTCTTCCAAAGCCACGGCGCGGCCGAAAGAGTCGAACAAGACGACCCCATAGCGCTCCGGATCGCTCACGTGATAGGCGAATACGGTTGCACCGCGCTTGCGGGCGGCCGCACGTTGCAAGTTTTCGGTTAGACCATGGCCATAAAATATGTTGTCGCCGAGCACGAGCGCCGAGTTGTGTCCTTCCACAAATTCCGCGCCAATGATGTATGCTTGCGCGAGTCCATCTGGACGCGGCTGCTCGGCGAACATTAGGTTTATGCCCCATTGCGCGCCGCTGCCGAGCAACCGCTTGAACGACGGTGCATCTTCTGGCGTCGTGATGATCAGTATGTCCCTGATGCCAGCGAGCATGGCAACACTCAGCGGGTAGTAGACCATGGGCTTGTCGTAGACAGGCAGCAACTGTTTCGACATTGCGAGCGTCATCGGATGCAATCGCGTGCCCGACCCGCCCGCTAGAATTATACCGCGCATAATTGCGTCCTCAGAATGCGTTTGGAGCGAGCATTCGCGCCACGCAAATTTTGGTGGAATACCGCCAGTTGGGCAGAGTTATGCCGAAGGCTAGCCTCAGCCTCGAATTGTCGAGCCGCGAGTTTGCCGGCCGCTTCGCCGGCGTCGGATAGTCCGCGGTCATAATCCGCTTCACCGAGACCGGCGTACGCCCGCCGGCGGCGGCATCTGAGAAGATGGCTTCCGCGAAATCCGCCCAGCTCGCCTCACCTGCGCCGGTCATATGGAAGACGCCGCGCAGGGCACCGGCACTGTCGGCCCGCATGCGTCGCGCGATAGCGAACAGCGCGTCGGCGATGTCGATCGCAGAAGTGGGGTTGCCGAGCTGGTCGGCGACGACGCCGAGTTCTGCTCGCGTTTCGCCCAGCCGGAGCATGGTTTTCGCGAAGTTCGCGCCGAACGGACTGTACACCCAGGCCGTGCGCAGGATCGCGTGATTGGGACAGATGGCGGCGATCTTCTGTTCTCCCGCGAGCTTCGAGCGGCCGTACGCACCGGTCGGATTGGTCGCGTCGTCCTCTCGGTAGGGCCGGTGGAGCGCACCGTCGAACACGTAGTCCGTCGAAAGATGCAGTAGGGGTACGCCTAGCTCAGCGGCGATCTCCGCGACGTAGCCAGCGCCCTCGCCGTTGACACGCATGGCGACGTCAGGCTCGCTCTCGGCCCTATCCACAGCCGTATAGGCGGCAGCGTTCACGATCACGTCGCAACGCGTTGCGCGCAGCGTAGCCAGCACCGCTTCGCGCCGCGAGAGGTCGAGTTGCGGACGGCCGAGCGCGATCAGTTCGACATCACGCGGCGCCCGCTCGATCATCGAGGATACGACCTGGCCGACGAGGCCTGTCACAACGATACGCATGGTCTAGGCAAACGTGTGCGTCAGGTCGCGCAGGCGCGGCCAATTGGTGTCCCGCTCCGAAAGCAGCGGACCGCCTGCAGGAGTTTGCCACTCGATGCCGAGGTCCGGATCGTCCCAGGCCAGGCCCCGATCATGCGCGGGTGAGTAGAGGCTCGTCACCTTGTAGAGCACCTCGGTATCAGGATCGAGCGTGACGAAGCCGTGCGCAAAGCCAATAGGAACCAGCAATTGCCGCCAGTTCTGCGCCGACAATTCGACCGCGACGTGTTTGCCAAAAGTCGCAGACGACCGCCGTAAGTCAACTGCAATGTCCAGTATCCGCCCGCGCACAACGCGGATTAGTTTACTCTGGCCAGCGGGTTCGATCTGGAAATGTAGGCCGCGGAGCGTGCCGACTGGCCCGGAATAGGAGTGATTGTCCTGGACGAAGGCAAAATCGAGACCGGCGGCGCGCCAATCCGACCGCTTGTAGACCTCGGAAAAGAAGCCCCGCGCGTCGCCATGCTTCTTCGGCGTCACGATTTTTACTGCGGGTATGGCGGTTTCATCAAACTGCATACTTTTCCCTTATATCGCGAGCATCAGTTCAATGCGCCGAGGCGTTCGCCAAGATATTTGCCGTCGCGGATCGCCTGCCACCACGGCCTATTATCGAGATACCAGCGGACACTTTTGGCGAGGCCAGTTTCGAAAGTTTCAGACGGCCTCCAACCGAGTTCGCGCTCGATCTTCGAGCAGTCGATCGCGTAGCGCATGTCGTGTCCTGGCCGATCGACCACAAAAGAAATAAGATCGCAATAACGTCCCGCAGCGCGGGGGAGCAGATCGTCAAGAATTGCGCAGATCGTTTCTACGACTTCGATGTTCTTCTTCTCGTTGCGACCGCCAACATTGTAGGATTGACCTACCAAGCCCTTGCTCGCGACGAGCAGGAGAGCGGCTGCGTGATCGTCGACATAAAGCCAGTCACGCACGTTCTCGCCCCGCCCGTAAACTGGCAACGGCTTTCCTTCGAGCGCATTTAGGATCATGAGCGGAATAAGTTTCTCGGGGAATTGATAAGGCCCATAGTTGTTCGAGCAGTTCGTGATGATGGTTGGCAGGCCGTACGTCTCCCGCCAGGCGCGCACAAGGTGGTCGGATCCGGCCTTGGATGCAGAATATGGCGAGTTAGGCGCGTAAGGAGTGTTCTCAACAAAGAAGCCAACGGACCCGAGCGAGCCAAATACCTCGTCAGTGGATATGTGGACAAACCGAAATTGGGCCGACCGTTCCACATCAAGCGCACGCCAATAGCTAAGTGCGGACTCAAGCATCACGAATGTCCCGACAAGATTTGTCTGAATGAACGCCCCAGGCCCATCGATGGATCGATCCACGTGGCTTTCAGCAGCCAGGTGCATGATAACGTCTGGTCGAAACTCAAAGAGCGCGCGCCCTACAGCAACGGGATCGCATATATCGGCCCGCACGAAACTGAACCGAGGATTACCCTTAACGGGCGAGAGCGAATCAAGGTTGCCCGCGTACGTCAGCTTATCGAAAACAAGGACATCACTCTCCCCATCAGCGATCGCGCGCCTGACAACAGCAGAACCAATGAACCCGGCTCCTCCGGAAATGAATATCCTACTCATCGATGGCAACACCTATCTAAAGTCCATCACTCGATCACTGTGCAAAGATGCGCGCCAACGCCCGGGGATCCAAATGAATCCCCGCCCCGGCTGACTGCGTCAAGCCTAGGTGGCCCCAAGCCCACATGTCATCGTTACGCCTGGACAGGCACACTAAACAAGCCCACATTAAAGAGATTTTCTAGTTCATCGAACTCCGCTGGGATAGCTTAGAGGTCGTCCCATATAGTAAACCCATAACAGCCAAGTCGCAACGCTACCTAACCGGCACATTCAACCTGCCTTCCTGCCTACTGCGCACCAAAATGGTGCGTTCTCTGAAAATTTAATATCAATCAGGCCCGCTCTTTCTAGCATATTCGTGATCTCAGTACGAGAAAATCTCTGCTCCAGGGGCGTTCCAAATCTATCGCGCGCATCTGTTCTCATCGTATAAAAACTATGATTGCGATATTGCGCCAGAGGAATATTTGACACATCCACGTTTATCTTTTCGCACAGAAGGCTGACTCGTGCCAGCGGAACATATACGACCAGGGCAATCAAGTCTGTAATTATATTTTTTGCAACCGGCGGCAATTTGCATATCCAATTGCGTGCCCAATCAGTTGCGAGCCAAACAGAGCGAAACCACCACGGCCGATTGTCGAAGGAATAATAAAGATACACCAAGAACGGAGCGCCAGGTTTAAGCAGCCGAGCGCAAGACGATATCCCGGCCTCCGTATTAGGGATATGGTGCAATACCCCGAGCGAATATCCAAAATCTTGGCTTTCGGCGACTAGCGGATTACTGTCGACGTCTGCGCGGATAATATTCACATTCTTATGCTCCTTAAGCTTGCTCTCCGCTACTCTAATTGCGTCTGATGGATCGATACAATTCAACAGACCTACTTTAGGAGCGACCCACCGTGCCCATCGGCCTGTACCACAGCCCATATCGAATCCGACCGCATCGATCGGGAGCTGATCCCATGGAAATATTGCGAAATACTCCTCAAACGCTCTTTTTTCGTTGATCTCAAGTACTTTTGATTGATCAAATCTGGTCCACTCATCTCCAAAACTTGCGACAGTCTTCGGGTCTATATTTCTCATCACTATCACCGTAAGGTTGTTGAATTGACTCAGCAGGCTAACCGCTCAGACATATTCAATCGACACTAGGCCGACGCCGCCGGAAGTATTCTATTCGTTTCCATAACAGCAAAGGACAGCTCCAGCGAGCCATTTTTTTGCAGAGTGCCTCGCCGCCCTCTCGCACGCCCAGATCGGAAACCACTCGTTCCCTGCCGCAATAGTGACCATGCAGGCTGCCGCACGAGTGGCCCCCCAACCCCTACTTGTCTAACGATCGGCACCTAAATTATTACTCTGAACTGCTGATCGAAGAACGTTAGCCATAGTGGGAAGCGCTCCTTCCAACGAATAGTGGGCGACAATTCTCTTGCGCGCGGCCATCCCCATTTCCAAGCGAAGCGCGGGGTGATCACGAAGCAACCGAAGCGCAGCAACCCACTCGTCACTACTTCCTGCTAAAATCCCGCTCTCTTTATTGACAACATCTTTATTAGCCCCCACCGGAGACGCGACTACAGGCAAACCGCACGCCATGTATTGAATGAGCTTAAATGCGCATTTTCCTCGTGCCCAGTCATCGTCAAATAGTGGCATAACGCCAACATCGATGGAATTTATTAAGGGAATTTCGGCCTCCTCACTCCATCGCACGCTTAAAACATCCACCCCCAACATTGGTGGGCAGTCCGCACCAATAACAAGAAACCGAATAGGCCTTTCTCGCGCCAATAATTCTAAGGGTGCCCGAAGCAAATCGAGATAAATTGAAGTCGATGGTGACCCAACCCAACCTACAGTGAATATTTCATCTTTTTTTGCGGGCTCCGCAACATAACGACGCATATCGACTACTGTCGGTAATAGTACGGTGTTCTTATTTCGGGCATCTGCGTATTCTTTAAGAAATACATTGCCTGCGAGCACCGCAGAGGCACCACGAACGACATAATCAAATTTATTCTTCAATAATTTTCGTAGAAGAATACTTTTCGTGTTTTGATACTTCAAGAAAAACGCATCATCCATATCATATACATACGGTATACATAGACTTTTTGCCTCAATCAACCCAGGTAAAAATGGAAACAATTCCACGTGCACGAAAGCAAGGTCAAATTCCCGCTGCCGCATCAGGGTCCGAATGCGTTTAATGTAACTGAGAGGTACGCTCACCTGCTTGTATTTGCTCTCCCCCTTAAATGTATTTTTCAAATAATCGTTGTCCAGCAACGGATAAACCTCGACTGAAATGTTCTCACGTTGTAAGCCTTCGATATATTGCTCAACTCTGTATCGTGTACTAGCGGCCTGAGAACCGTATAGGGTCAAAGCACATACCTTGATCATGACTTGTCGTTTCCGTTTCAAAGAGCGCCAATATCTAAAACGACATTACGCCGATAGCGCGATCATTCCTATTATTTGGCGGCCCGCCCTACGTTCCCACTGTCATTCAGTGCTATACGAAGATGACAGTCTGACAAAGTTAGGTCGATGCGAAAGTCGAACCGATGGTTTAGTCCGAGAGATAGTATCATTGGCCTTTTCTATAGGACAACAAATATCAAGACTTTTCCGATGCCGGACACCGTACTCAAGTTAGACCGACCGGCATCCACCGATCTTGTTCCGGTTATTAACTAGCTCTTGCACGGGAGAGGTACTGCAATATTGGTCTGGTCACTCACTGTATTCGATATCGCGTTGTGATGACAACGTCCCGGCGCGTCGGCATATCTATTATATAAGTTCACTCGTCGACTTCGTACAATTTCACACGAGATCCAATAACGCATAATATCTCTGGATCCGAACTCCGCGAACGCCATCTTCTCGGGTTCCCACACCTTTGGACACGGATCACGTCGTCCTTTGAATCGACCCCCAGAGCGACGTCTTAAACGGCGCTGGCATCCTCGCCGAGCTCGGCCACCAAATCCTATGCTCTGGCAGTCCCAATCACCTTGCAGTACATCAGCTTCATTTCTTTGCGCGGCTAGCCAGGTGTCCGTTGAAATGAGGTGCACAACATCGCATCATCTGTTCGTCCATCGAGGGGCGAGCCCTGCCTCCGCGGGAAAGAAACTCAACGCCATCAGTCGCATGTCGACGTCACTGAAAGGGGGCGTCGAGTTACACCGCATTGTGCGAGGCGCAGTGCTCGTGACCTGAGACCCTGAACTTTCTCCAGATTGAGCAGTGTCCATCGAGCAGGAGTCGGACGATCCGATCCCCCCGGTTTACGGAAGAGCAGATCATCGGGATGTTGAAGGAGCGGGAGGCCGGCGCGAAGACGGCCGGTGCTTGCCGCAAGCACGGCATCTCGACCACGACCTTCTACAAGTTCAAGGCGAAGGACGGCGGATGGATGTCACCCCCCCCCCCCCCCCCCCCCGCCGTATTAAGGCGCTTGAGGATGAGAACGCTCGGCTGAAGAACCTCTTGGCCGAGCAGATGCTGGACAGCGCGATCTTCAACGACGTCGCCGCAGAAAAATGGTGACGTTCGATGCGAAGCGGAAGGTTATGGCTTATCCTGCGATACACATGACGTCAGCCAGCGTCGCGCGTTCCAGGCTCTGAACATCGACCGTTCGCCCGTGCGTTAAGTGAGCATCCGGCCGGATGGCGCTCCGTTACGTGCGGCGATGAACGCCGTGGCCTCAGATTGACGACGGTTCGGCTACCGGAGGATCCACATCAACTGGAGGCGATCCAAATGCCAGGCGCACACCAAATCGATGAATTCCTTGCCAATAATACCACCCTTAGCTAAGCTGCATTTCACTCGAATAATTTTTCTGACATCTCGTCACTCTGACACCATCTTCATTGAAATACATTCCGGTATGGTACGTACAGATACGCCATAGCGCCAAAATAGAAGTATACAAAAAATATTATTAGTGCCCATAAAACAACGGTTACTTGGATTACGTATTCGAATTTTGGATTTATCTTCGTGAGGGCGGGGTAAATCCACATCTGCACATAGGAGAAAAACAGGGAAACTCGATCGGCGCCCGTGGACGAGACCGCCACCATTGGCAGGCATACTATGGCGGCCCAAGAGCCGAGCCGCACAACTCCGCTATCAAATTGTGTACCTTTAAATTTGCCCCCGATCAGCAAAAAAATAGCGGCAGGTATCGCACTAAGAGCCACGTGTGCATATGCTCCCGATGACAAAACATTCTGCTCATAGTACCTTTGTGAGTACGTCTCAACAGTATATGATGCCTCTTGGGACCCAAATAATATGACATAAACAAATAGCGTCAACATAATTGCGATCTTTGCGCCTATATTCCGACGATTTTCGAATAGAATTAAATATATCATAAGGACAGACGATGCGTGAAATCCAGCAGCAATACCTACATACATATATTTCGTCAGCGTCTTTATCCGATCCCACCGCGCTAAAGCGAAATATATAATACCAATTGCCGCCGCTTGCCTAAGACCACTCATGCCAATAATAAATACCAAGTACGGAAGCACCACAGTTGTAGCGAGCCACGGATTTGACGTTTTTTGAGCGAACGATCCAAGTCCAATCAAAAATATAGCAGACGAGCAAAAGACGACCCCATAAATACCCAACCCAAAAAACCCGGATGCGACGTTCAACATCGCAAAAAGTTGCTCTGCGCCCAAAGTCTCTGGTGCGTTTTGAGCGATGGCAAAAATATTTAGGTAACCAGTCCAATCGGGACCAACCTCGTCGCGCAGTCCAATAAACAAACATAAAACTATATAGAACAAAATCAGAGGTACATTTAACCCTTCCCTTCGGCGTAATCCCATAAATGAGACTAGTGCTGGCACCGCTAATACCCAGAAGTATATAATCATCTAAGCAACAATGCGTTAGCGCCAATCGTGGATTTGCATTTTTGCCCCACACAATCATGCAGAGTCCACCAGCCACTTAAGCACGGTCGATCGACCGACCAGTGCGCCGCCGCAATGCCCCCAAATTGACTAAATCTTAAATCGGAAGTAGCGAAATGCGATAACATGCTCAACGTCTAGCCACAACAATTAGATGACCTGCGAATGCCCGGACAAAAGGACTGTCCGATATGATCCTATCCATCCCACTCATCTTGCGCGATATATCCTCAGCTACTTTAGGTGATACTTTAAATATAATTCGAAGAGGTGCCCACATCGCGCCATGAATTTCCACGTTTGAAAATCCTGCCATTTTCAATTTTTTACGTAACGTGGCCGGCGTTTCAAACTCCACATGATTCTCCGGGCTTTTACCCCGTATTGCAGCGACAATTCGAGAAAATGCAACCTTCAACCAGTAACCATCGAGGGCGAAACGATTTACATATGTCCCGAAGTAGACGCCACCAACTTTTGTGACCCTAGCGATTTCTTGGTGCGCACGAATATTGTCAGCTGAATCTAGATACCGAAGAACCTCTATCTGATATACAAAGTCAAACTGGCCGTCTACGAACGGCAGAGCAAGGACAGACCCGTCGCTCAATCGTTCGGGCGGCACCAGCATTGATGCCCGTTCGCGCATTTCATTGGACGGCTCCACCGCAAGCACATCGAGCCCTCGTTGCAAAGCTGCTTGCGCGTAATGGCCTGTTCCGCACCCGATATCGAGTACAGGTGCATTCTTAGGAAACTGAGACAGTAGCACGCCCCATCGTTTGTCTATTAGGCTTCTTCCATACCGAAAGGCGCTTTTGAAACTATCCTCCCTGTTGTATTCGTCAAAAAATTGACTCGCCCGTTCGTTGTGAACTCCAACCGCACGATCGCGTGCCCACTCCTCCGCTTTCGTTGCTTTATCGTTTCGCATGACACTTACTCCGCTTTCTCAGTCCACCAAGGATTTCTTTTTTGGAAGAAGATTCTCACAACTTCAACAATGCCCCTATCCACTGCCTCGCGCCTGCTAAACCGCTGGACGCTGATGCTACTCTCTAAAACAGGTGGTGCACTAACAGGCTGTTGAAGAAGTGTCCCGTTTCGCCTTGAGGACGGCTTCGTCGCCGTTGCGATACGCAAATTCGATCTCAATCGAGCCGTCGTCGAGCAATTCGGCGGAGCCTTCGCCCTCTACCTGATCCATCCCGTCGGCGCCGTTCCATGTAAAGTCGATCGACGAACGACCGTATTCGATGTCGAGAGCCGCTTCCAGCGCGCCGAAGACGATTTCGCCGCCTCCGTTGGCTTGTATGACGATCGTCGCCGGCCCGCAGAGATCGAGATGGCTGCGATCCCAGATGTCGGCCTCGACGATGCGCCAGCGGCCGACGAGCTGGCAGTCCATCGGCGCTCTCATGCCGGCGCCGCCATCAACTTGGGCAAACGCGTCAGGTTGTAGGCGGCGGCTGCGAAGACGAACGCCCACCCGACGCGATCCTGCCCTCGGAACTTGGTCTTCTCCTGTCCGGCGATCGTCTTGATCCAGCCGAAGGCTTCCTCGATCCGCTTGCGGATGCGCTGGCTGACGGCGTAGCCGGCATGGCGCGTCGTGCGAGCATCGATCGCCGACGAGCGCCTGTTCGTGTTCTGCGCCACGTGCGGCGTCGCGTTCATCGAGCGCAGTTCGTTGACGAAGTCCTTCGTGTCGTAGGCCTTGTCGGCGCCCAGCGTGATCGCGCGCGGCCGATCGGCCCGCGGCTCGATCATGGCGAGCGCCGCGATCCGCTCGGCGTGGCCGTCGGCTTGCGTCAGGCAGGCGTCGACGACGAGGCCGTGCCGGTTCTCCATCAGCGCATGGCCCATGAAGCAGAGCTTTGCTTCCTTGCCCTTCCCCTTGCGATACAGCCGGGCCTCGGCGTCGGTGGTCGAGGCGTGCGTCTCGTTCGAACGGCGCTGTCCGTGAAAATCTCGTTCCGCATTGCGCCCGCCGCCTTCGGCCGGCGGGTCATCCGACCCATCCTTGGGTCGAAAGCTCTTCATCGATGCCCATGCCTCGATAGCGTGCCGTCGACCGAAAAATGATCCGTGCTCAGCAGCCGCTTCACCCGAGGCTGCGCCAGGATCGCGCTCATGAACTTCGCGCCGATCGCGCCCTCCAGCAGCCGGTCGCGGTTCTTGGAGAACACCGAATGGTCCCACGCCGCATCGTCGACGCCGATGCCGACGAACCCGCGAAACAGCAGATCGAACTCCAGCCGCTCCATCAACTGGCGTTCCGAGCGGATCGAATGGAACGCCTGCAGCAGCATCGCCCGCAGCAGCTTCTCCGGCGGGATCGACGGCCGGCCGATCGCCGAATACAGCGCCGAAAAGTCCTTCTCCAGCCCCGCCAGCGCCTCGTTCACGATTGCGCGGATCGCACGCAGCGGGTGATTCTGCCTGACGCGAACTTCGAGATCGACATAGCTGAACAATGATCCAGACCGCTCGTCCTCGCCCCGCATCCATCAGCTCCTACATCCCAGTAGGAGAACTGAATCACACTGCGATTCCGGTGGCGAGCGCCTTTTTCAACAGCCTGCTAAGGGAACTTCCTCAAAGAAGATGTCCGTAAAGTCCATTTATATCCCGCTCCCCTTAAATTCGTGGTCTCGCCCCGACAAACGGGATGTCGCCCTTCCATTCAATTCTAACGCACGAGACACCTCGCCGGTAACGCTTTCTCTTGGATTCTTACTTTGGTAAGAAAACAGACTCTGCCATCGTGGGGTTAGACAACTCTCCAATCCGCACAAGCTCACTGGCAAACCGCGTGACCTCTTCGAATAACGCGAGCATTTTAGGGGCCGTGACAAAATTGTGGGGGTGGAACCACATGTGTACACTTCCTCCACGTTCTGCAGCGTCTCGCAACATGGATTTCCATCGCATTACAGTTACCTTGGCCGGAATAATTCCACGCGAACCTTTAGGCCAATTCAGAAAGTGGCCTGGCGGACAAACGAACCAACCCTCCCGGTACGCTGGCGGCGTCATTTCACTTGGAGAGTAGATATTGAATTCGTCCAGAAGATTCGACGCCTTGCCAAGGACGTGGCGTTTCGGCCCGTCGCGGTAAACCCGAAACCCCGCCCGCGACAACAAAGCCAGGTGTCCAACTTTGTTCCGCGGAAAAATTACCGTTGTCGGGTTGCGCCCCAACTCGTCATGTAACTGTGCGGCTAGTTGCAACTCAGCGTTTACAGCTGCTTTAGACGTTGCTTCAGAAAGCGGCAAATGAGTGGCGCCGTGCCAAGCCATTTCAAATCCAGCGGATTTCATCGTTTCGTAAAAAGTCGAGCCGCACCACCCGTCGAGCTTGCCGTTCTTGAGCCGCTCCACAATTGGCGAGAACCAAATTGGCTCAATCTCCGCCATAGCCTCGAAATGCGCCAAATTATCGCGAAGAATATGCACCGGGCACGCAAAGGAAGACACGAATGCGGCAGTCGCTATTAGATTGTTTCTGCCGAGCGTTGAAACGATGTGTTCATACGCATGGGCGAGAGAAGCCTGGCTTATGACACCATTACCGATGGCCGATGGATTATCGACCATTCCCCAAAGTCCCTCACAATCGAGAGATATTATAAAGGACCCACGGCTCTTCGACGACATCTATCCTCCTCGCGATCATATCCATCGTTAGACAATCTATTCCCAGATGGCATAAATTACTCTCGCTCTAATTTAATTCCAGACGCGTCCTCTTTTGGCTTTATCAAAATAAACAAGCGGAACTTGCCTGGTCGCAATTGCCGCACAATGATATCAATTCTCTTCAATTTATAACTGACGTCGAAGAACCAGACTTACTCAATATACTCGTTCCTGCCATATATCCAGGCTCGCTTTTTTTTAACAACCCAACCGGCTTTAAAAATCAATTCACGGCCGACATTTCAAGAACGTTTCGAAGCTCACTTGCAGAGCGTTCCCAAGTGAATTCTCTTGCTTTCTTCAACCCTGCAGTCGCAATATTTTCACGCAACTCCCGATCAAGAATCAATTTCGCAAGCGCCCCCGACAATTCATCCGGAGCGCGTGGCGGGACCACGAGAGAAGTCAAGCCACCCACGGCAAAGTCATCAGTTCCAATTTCCGTCGTAACGACCGCAGCGCCGCAAGCCATAGCCTCAATCGGCTGGAGTGGAAAACTTTCAAACCACGATGGCAAGAAAAATATATCGGCCTCCGAATACAATTTCGCGAGGTTATTATGGTCCAAAAATCCACAATGTTCAACTGACAAGTCATCGATATTGACAGCCAGATTTCCAAATATTTTCCACCTTATGTTATAACGTCCGCCAAGCTCTCTCGTGAGAAGTCGAACAGCTTCCACACTCTCCGCCCACCCCTTAAGCGGCCGCCGATCCGCATAAGATACGATCACGATATCATTATTGGATCTATTTCTCCTCTCGGTATTCTCTTGCTCTCGCGGATAAAATATGGAGTGATTCAACCCTGGACGAACTAAGCCCGACGTATCTCCTGACAATAAATCGACTTTTTTCTGCAACCATCGGCAATTCGCGATCTTCTTTAATGGCAATCTGTATGATAAGTTAGACAGCATTTGATGATCACGATCATTGCTGAACCACGGCTCGTAACCCTGCATATGATAGTAGGCAGTTGTCTCGCTTCCGAGCAGCGCAGCTGCATACGCCGTGTAGCTGTGTGTTGCGATTGTAATTTCGCTTTCAACCCAGTTCTTCAACAACCCCTTAGTGATCTTTTGATGATAATCAAATACATCCCCTCGCCAGAGCTGAGTTACCCATCCTTCGATTTTGGGGTGTGTTTTCCTCACCTTTTCCTGCGCTAAGCGAAGGGGTTTCCAAATACGGTTATACCCAATTTTCTGAGACGGGACCGAATCTGCTGCCAACGTACCAATCTCCCATTTCGCGCTGCCGAAAGGGGAAATAATATTTACATCGTGCCCCGCTGCCGCGAGCGACTCCATATGGTGGAACAACACCACATTTCCGCCCGTTTTTCCAATTCCACCCACCAAGTAAGCTACACGCATTTCTTAGCCTCCATATCAATGAACTGACCACCTCGTTCAAGTTTCCAGGGCCAGGCGGTATATGACTTGAGCTGTATCATAGTTATTGCTGAGTGTCAGAGAACACACTGAAACGATTGTTCTTTTCCCGACACGCACTTGACGAAATCCTTGCGTCAGAGCACGCAACAGACGCATCTGAGATCGACAGTGGCGAAGTGGAAAGCACAACCCCGGCACTCGCGACGCAAGCCTCATACAATCATTGTTCAGAATTTAGATTGGACACCGTTAGTGGCTCTCGACGGAACCTGAAACAATTCGCGAAACCAACATTTTCCAACCAGCGGCATCAACGTGGACCGAATCCGCGGCCCTTTTCTCGCCTAGTGCATGAAGGTACAGTAAGAGATTATCTGCCTTTTCAAATAGTCTTATACTTGGCCAATTGGCAGCTATAGCTTTCGCGACAGCCCTTATCTCCGCTGGCATCTCGGGGATCATGATTAGAGCAGATTGAACCCCAGCCCTGACGCAGTAATTAACGGCAGTTGAGCTAAACACTGATACTACACACATCGGCCGCGACGTTTCGCATAAAACCTCGGCGGGTACACTGTCGTACTTATCCGACAGAACATCTATTTCTGGAAATGCACGATACTTTATTTTATCTTCAAATGGATGTGCCTTAACGATAACGCGCCGCACAATGTCGTCTTGACTCAGTTTTCTTAGTAATTCGTTTTCCTTTTCGATGCCTATTTCGCCAGCTTCCACCCATGGCTGACCAAGCCAAAGAATGTCACGGTGATCGAAGTGAAATTCAGGGACTGCGATAGCGCCAAATTCCAAAAATTCAGAGGCAACTGGGGGAAATGGGCCGCGTGGGAACTCAAGGACGCGACGATTCCCGAGATAATCTTTATGCGCCAACGCTGCAGATGAGACGATTATATCGTCTATGTAGGGCGACCACCCTATTTGGTACCCTTTCCAATTGTCTACTCCGAGCAAGTACCGTGCTATTTTCTTGACGAAGGGCGCCTCAGTTCGTTTAAATGAGAAAAGGACGGCAGTTCCTTCTTCAATCATAATCACCCTCGCGCCATTCCGTTGTTTGGCTATGCGAGCGAAGCTGGCCAATACTTCGTGATTATCTGCAAATAGAAAAACGTACGCTGGTTTTCGTCTCTTCAAATACTTCTCAATCCGCCGCCGAACTGATTTGAGAGATAGTAGCCTGCGAAACGCAAGCGAAACACTTCTGCGACGCCCTGTAACTTTCTCGTTGACCTGCTCGTAGCATACCTCTCCCCAGCTCGATCGGAGATCGGCGTTCTCTGAAAATTGGCGCAAGGCGGGATCAATTAGCCATAAATCGGCATTGCCCGACCAGTAACGTTTGAATGCAAGCGCCAAGTAGAGTTGAAAAGGTGTCTGAACGACGAAGACTGCAGCGTCGCTATAGGTGGTTGTCTTCATTTTCAAACCTGTAGGCCCTCCACTATAGATCCGCGGATCAGGGGCGTGCGGAAAGACGCTCGGCCAAAGACAACGCTTCCTTTATATTATCTTCAATACTGCAATATTTCCAACCTCCGTATCTTCCGATACTGTGTATACCAATCTTAGAGAGGGCACTGATCGCCATTTTAGCAACCGCGTTGCTTTTTTGTGTTATATGAACATAGGCCGGATCCATGATAACGTAATGAGAATCTACAATATTGTGATCCGTAACAATACCTACCTTACGAAGATCATTAATTATTCTCTCCCTATAGTTGTCTATGTCCTCCGGACCCAGCAGCTGCTTCTCTGGCGCACCGATTTCAACGTACAGGCTCATTCTGGGCGTGTTGAATATATTATTGTAAAGCCCGACCCGATAGAAGCAAATATCTTTCTGGGGAAAATAGGCCCAATGAAACTTCTCTACCGCCGGGGCATCAAAGCCAATATTGAATACGAGAACTTTGTTGCAGCTAAACACGGCTTCGTCGAATGGATATTTGCACAAACGCATCAATTTTGGCAGAGGAATCGATGATATTAAATTTTGATAATTAATTGTACGATTTTTAGTGTAAGCTAGGCGTTTGTTTGTATCAATATCAATAATCGGCTCGTTGACAAAAATTTTGTCGTTTTGCAGCCCGCTCGCGATCGCGTTTATATACTCGATCGCACCGCCGCGCGGATACGTGAATTCATCGTTGTAACTGCTGTTATCCGCATCCTTAAAATTTCGGATGATATCTTCAATGCTTGCGTGAGGAAAAAATCGGCCCATGGCCTCTATGTCTAGTGACTGAAGGTCAGTTGCATAAAGCTTTTCGTTGTAGGGTATCAGAAATTTTTCAGCGATGGCCGTTCCAAATTTCGTGTACAGCATCTCCTTGAAGCTTTGGGGCGGGTCCACTTTCCGAAACCATAGATCATAAATACAATCAATCAACTCGTTTTTCGGCAATTGATGTATATTTTTCTGGAAAGGGAAATCGATCCACCTGTCCTTCCAATATATTGAAGCTCGTTTCTTAACAACAGCGATATCGTCCGATGATATTTGTTCGAATATCATATTTTTGATTTTTTGATCATTGAAATGAAAAAAATGCCCGGAATAATCCCATACAAACCCGCTGCGTTTTACAGTCTTACAATAACCTCCTATTTCCTCATCTCGTTCGAGGATCAGATAATCGGGGCTATCCACAAATCTTGCGAAAGAAAGGCCCGTAGCGCCGGCCCCGACGATTAGGTATTGGACGGTCTTCATAAGCAGTGGTTCCTTTTTCGAATAAATATTCATGCGGTAAGATGGCCCTTCGCGGGCTGCACTTTGGTCAGACTGCAATACAACTCCCGCCGATGCTCGCTTGGGCGCCCATCGTCAGGACACCGAATGGGTTTTCGAGCCAACCAGTCGTGATGCCCGAGAGAGCGATCGATATAGTTATGCTGGGCTCTAGGCTCCGGACTTATAAAATTGTTGGCATGATCAGCGCGTTGTGTCTCACGGCCTCCAAAGGGGAGCGGGGATGAATCGGAGTCAATTTTGGCTGACGCACGACCATTTTCGAGGATTGAACCGTATCTGCCGGCCGATACGCCCGGGAAAGCATGTTTGGATGATAGACGCTTGATCAGCGGCATCGTGCATGTGCTCAAGCCTGGCGGTCGCCGGGTTGATGCGCCGGCGGAATATAGACCAAGAAGAAGCTCTACAACCGCTATGCGCGCTGGGCTGGGAGGGGTGTGTGGCTCAATCTTTTTGAACGCTCGCTCAGGCGACCGGACCGCCAGCGGAAGTTCTGACCGATAGCTCCGCCGTCACAGCGCACCGCTCGGCAGCGAGCGGAAAATGGGGGAGAAAATCAGGCTATCCGCCACTCGCGCGGGGCCCGCACGACGAAAATCCACGCGCTGACCGACGTTCAATGTCGTCCGCTCGCCAGCATGCTCACCGGCGCTCAGGTCGCCGATTGCACGGCGGGCGCAGCGCTGCTCAACCGCCTTCCTGATTGCGACATCCTGCATGCCGACAAAGGATACGACACCAACGTGATTCTTCGACAGCTCGAGGAGCGCGGCACGATCCCGAACATCTCGCCGAAGGCAAATCGCTTCCCGCGGTTTCTCAACCGCAGCCGGAACGCCATCGAGCGCATGTTCTGCCGGCTGAAGGACTTCCGGCGCATAGCTACTAGATCTACCGCAACGCCGAGAACTGCCTCGCTGCCCTCTTCATAAAGGCGAACGTCAGTACTGGATATGAGTCCGGACCCTAGCTTGGATCCTGTATCCATCGAACAAGCTGGGGTCGCTTTGCCGTTCCGATCACATCGGGTCCCGTCCCTGAGTGAGCACAAGGTAAGTATCCGGTTTCAGACGGCGCTAGGTTTGCCTAGAGAAAACCAGGGCATTGGATGGCTTCTTTGCGCAATCGCCCAGGTGCCGAGAAAACGCGCGCCCATTGCAACCGACCAAGCAACTGCAGCTCCTGTCGCGCCCCAAAAGTGAGAAAATAGGAAAAGAAGCCCGATGTTAAAAAACCCCGCCGCAAGTGAAACCAATCCCAGTGAAACGGTTCGCTTTGCGTAGAACACATAATTTGTTACCATCAAATACATCGCAAATAAGGACTGGCCGTAAACCATTATGCCTATAAGCGTTGCTGCATCAGCGTATTTTTCTCCAGCAATAATTTTTATCAGCCAGCCGCCACAGATTGCCGCAGCGGTCGCAAATAATACAGTTCCGACGAAATAAAAATAGGTAATAATGACTATGTTTCTTTTTTCGCTCCGCACATTCTTTTTCAATTTTTCGAACAACCATGGAGTATAAGCTTTGTTGATAGCATCATAAACTAAACCCAGCCCGCTCGCAATTTGCGCAGCTACAACATACTGGGCCAACCCTGGCAGGCCGATTTGATCTTTAAGTATAAACCTATCCGCCACTCCCAACATTAACGCGCCAACGGTGTGATTAATTAACGGAAAACCAAACCGGAGCGCATCATTGAAGTACGCTTTATCAAATTGGATAGTCACCATGCCTTCAGCACGTAGATACACTAAACAAAGCAGGCCAAAAATAACTGACGAGCCTATCTGCGCAGATATTCGACCCCATACTCCCCAGCGATAAAGAACAACAAGCACTACAATTGCCCCAGCAGTGGCGGCCGCCACCACAATTTGCAATACCGCATACCGGCGTGCCAATCCCCGAACTTGCCACTGAACAAGTTGCAATTGAATAAAAAACGTTCCCACGCATATAGCAAGTGCTCCGTAAATACCCCATATGCTCAGATCTGTCGCGCGCTCCAATTCTCGGCTACCAAGCCAAATAAATATAATACAAACAGCTACACTAATCAACATTATTAATGTCGCATTTCCGATATATATTGACAGTTTTTCTTTTTCTAATTTATGCTCATAGTACTGCCTCCCGGTCGCACTGACCGTGTTAAAGCCCACAATACCCAAACCTACGCCGACCACCGCCTGAAACATCGCGATTTGTGCATACTCTGTGGGACTTAAGATGCGTGTGAGTATTGGCATCAGCGCAAGAGGCAATGCGGCATTTATTATATTTGCAACGATATATATTAACGAGTTATTGAATATTTGCGCGATCAGTTTCGCTTTCATTTAGTTATCTCTTAAAATTGTCGAAACATGTATTGAACGCTATGCCTTCGATCTAACCTAACAAGCTCAACACAAATGTTGAACTTCCAATATTTATAGAAACTGGACTGCGCACCGGCGTGAACAGCAGTTTGAGGCCGAGCGCCCGCGCCATGTCGCGGTGTCCTTTGCGATATAGGCGCTGCCGTTGTCCGACAGCCATTTGACAGGATGCGGCGCCTTCGTTGCAGCGAAGCGGCGTTCGACGGAGGCGACCATGAGATCGCGCACCATCTCGCCAGAGACGCCGGCATTCGCGACGGCGGACCAGGCGAAGATCTCGCGGTCGCAAACGTCAATGACGAAGAGAACGGCGACGACCTCTCGATTGCGGGCGTGGATTTCCAGATGATCGGAGCACCAACGGATATTCGAGCGCAGCGCGACGACCGCGCCTTCGTGCGTGCGGCCGGGGCGGCGCGCCGTATGCCGTTCGAGCGTCAGCCGTTCGACCTGCATGATCCGCAGAACGCGCTTGGCGTTCACCTTGGGCCTGCTGCTCGCCCGAAGTTGTCGGTTGAGGAGCGCCCAGACCCGCCGGTAGCCATAGGTGGGGCGCTCGTCGACGATAGCGCGGGTTAGCCGCAGAAGAGCCGCTTCCTGGTCCTTGCGATAGCGGCCCCGCGGCTTTGTGACGCCCGCGCGCCGGTCGATCCGATTGGAGCGGGCCACGCCCAGCGTCTCGGCGATCGCCCTCATCGGGAACGTACGCATCCGATGAGCGCCGCCTTGTGAAGGTCGGCGGATGAGGCAAGTCATAGGACTGATCCTAGGGGTAGTCCTATGACGATGAATCGCATCGAGGTTCTTTCGTCGCCCGAGCGGCGGCGGCGTTGGTCGCGAGCCGAGAAGGAGCGGCTCGTGGCGGCGATGCTGGAGCCCGACGCGAACGCTTCGGACATCGCGCGGCGCGCCGGGGTCCATACGAGCCAGCTGTTTCGTTGGCGTCAGCAATTTGCCGGACCGCTGGAGACAGAAGCGTTCGTCCCGGTGCGGATCGCGCCGCCTGCCGAGAGCGGGACGCACGCCTCGGAAGCGCCTGCGATGACGATCGTGTTCTCGAACGGCGCGCATATCGAGTTCCGGAGCGCGCCGACGCCTGCGGTTATCGCGCAGATCGTGGAATTGCTCGGCGCCGCGGGCGGGCGTTGATGCTTCCGTTTTCGAGCGACGTCCGCGTCTGGCTGGCGACGGGGCACACCGACATGCGCAAGGGATTCCCGGGGTTGGCGCTGCTGGCGCAGGAAAAACTCAGGCGCAATCCGCACGGCGGCGATCTGTTCGTGTTCCGCGGGCGTCGAGGCGACCTGATCAAGGCGATCTGGCACGACGGCCAGGGCGCGTGCCTGTTCGTCAAGCGATTGGAGCGGGGTCGCTTCCTGTGGCCGTCTCCGGCCGACGGCGCCGTGACGATCACACCGGCGCAACTCGGCTATCTTCTGGAGGGCATCGACTGGCGCATGCCGCAGAAAACCTGGCGTCCGACGGCTGCCGGCTGATCTGCGGCCAATCGACTCACACGCAAGATCGGAAGCGATTCCAGGTCGCGAATATGGTGGACTGTCGCCGTGACGACGTCCCCCGATCAATTGCCGACGGAACTAGCGGAAGCGCACGCGATGATCATCGCGCAGCGCGAAATGCTGGCGGCGGCGCAGAGCGAACTGACCGTCGGCAAGCTTGAGATCGAGCGGCTGAAACTGCAGTTGGCCAAGGCGCGGCGCGAGGCTTTCGGACAATCGTCGGAGCGCGGGAGGTTGCTGATCGAGCAACTCGAACTGGCAATCGAAGATCTGGAGGAGAGCGAGGCTGCCGAGGAAACGAAGGCGGCGATCTCGACTCCTCAAAATACAGCGCGCCGCCGTGCGCCACGCGGCCCGCGCAAACTGCCTGACAATCTGCCGGTGGAGCGCATCGTAGAACCCGCGCCTTGCGTCTGCGGCAAGTGCGGAAGCGCGAGGCTGCGCAAGCTCGGCGAGATCACGACCCAGACGCTTGAATGCGAGCCGCGCCGCTGGAAGATCATCGAGCGCGTCCGGGAAAAGTTCACCTGCCGGGATTGCGAGAGCATCACCGAACCGCCGGCGCCGTCGCATCCGATCCCGCGCGGATTTGCCGGCCCCGGGTTACTGGCAACCGTGCTGACCTCAAAGTTCCTGCTGCATCAGCCGCTCAACCGCCAGAGCACGACCTTCGCCCGCGAGGGGATCGAGATCGATACCTCGACGCTCGCCGACTGGGTTGGCGCCAGTTCGGTCGCGCTGGCGCCGCTCGTCGAGGCGATCCGCGCCCATGTGCTGCGCGCCGAACGCGTCCATACCGACGACACGACCGTGCCGGTTCTGGCGAAGATGAAAACCATCACCGGGCGATTGTGGACCTATGTCCGCGACGATCGGCCGTTCAGTGGAAAGGACCCGCCGGCCGCCTTCTTCGAATACTCGCGAACCCGGGCGGGCGAACATCCGCGCGCGCATGTGGCTGGCTGGGTTGGGGTCATGCAGGCCGACGCCTTCGCAGGCTTCAACGACCTCTATGCCGCCGGTCGCAAGCCTGCGCCGATTGTCGAGGCCGCCTGCTGGTCGCATTGGCGCAGGAAGTTCTTCGATCTGGCGGACCTCGGCAAAGCGCCGATCGCTGCTGAAGCCATCAAGCGCATGGACGCGATCTTCGAGCTCGAGCGAACCATAAACGGCAAGGCGCAGCAGGAACGCCTTGTCGTCCGGCGTGAACATATCCAGCCCCTGGTCGCCTCTCTTCATGTCTGGCTCGTCGAGCAGCGCGATCGCGTCTCCGCCAAGGGCGACATCGCCAAGGCCATCGCCTACGGCCTCTCGCGTTGGGACGCCTTCGTGCGCTTCCTCGACGACGGCAGAATCTGCCTCACCAACAATGCCGCCGAACGTGCGCTGCGCGGCATAGCCGTCGGCCGGAAGAACTGGACGTTTGCAGGTTCCGACGCCGGCGGCCGGCGCGCTGCGGCAATGTACACGCTGATCGAGACTTGCAAGTTGAATGACATCGACCCGCAGGCTTGGCTTACCGACGTTCTCGCCCGATTGCCGGACCATCCCGCAAAGCGCATCGACGAACTTCTGCCTTGGCGCTGGAAAAACCATCAGCCCTTCGAAGCCGCCGCGTAGGCTACCGTCGCCTGCTCAGGCGGGCCTGCCTGCGGTCTTCGCCGGATGCGTACTCGGGAACCGTCGTTGCGCGGATTCCACGAGACAAGCGGCGACGTCGGTTTTTTTTGGGCGCGCCGCCGCGAGGGCTTGAGGATCTCGGCTTCCATGGTCTTGCGGCCGAGCAGACGCTCGAGCTCGCGGACCCGTTTCTCAAGATCGCGAACCTGCGAGGCGCCGACGACGTCTATATCGGCTTCGACCGCGGTATTTCCGCCTTCGAGCATTCGCCTTTTCCAGGCGAACAACTGGGAAGGCGCGATGCCGGCGCGGCGGACCACGAACGACACGCTCATGCCGGGGACGCGAAGGCTCGAACAAGGCAACCGGAGTAGAACGCTATTATACGCGGGTGCAAACTTGGCAAGCCCAACAACTCTAGACGTACTCGTTTTCGAAAGAAAGCCAAATCTGACAATATTTAACTTAGCTATCCGGTATATATCGATCCAAATTCCTCTTCGGCGCGCCTTAAATCATCGAGGCGACCAATATCCAGCCATCGCTCCTCGATCGGAAACACACAAACATTTCTGCCGGCGTCAACCAATGACTGTAACAGTGTCGGCATGTCGCAATGGCGCACCTCACTTAAAGGCGCCAGTGTTGACGGATTCAGTACGTAAATTCCGGCACTAACCATGTGGCGATGCCGTGGCTTCTCATCAATGCGAACCATCCTTTCAGCCTCAAACTGTACAACGCCAAATGGCACCTCAGAAATATACTGCCGAACGCACAACGTTGCGTCTGCGCAATGTTCTTCGTGGAAACGTGTAAGATTCTGAAACGGCACCATTGTAAGCAAGTCGCCATTCATCACTATAATTGGTCCTTGCGGTTGCTCAGGTAAAAGCGACAGCGCTCCAGCCGTTCCTAACGGAGTGCCCTCAATCAGATACCTAATATCAACATCGAATTCACTACCGTCTCCGAAATATTCCTGAATAACCTCTCGCTTGTAATTGACTGAAATATAAAATTTCCTGAAACCTTGACTTGAAAAGTTTCGGATGATTGTCTCTAAAATTGGACGGCCACCAATCGCCAACATGGGCTTTGGTATCGTATCCGTCAAAGGTCGGAGTCGTACTCCAAGCCCGCCGGCCATCAATACCACCCATGTTTCGTTAGTCGGGGGGCCTACAAACTCGTCTATCATCTCGAGGCCGACGATCCGGCCATGGTCATCAATCACAGGAACTCCGAGTATCCTGCGATCACGAATAAGCCTCAACGCAGCACCACGGCCTTCCTCCTGATGAACGACTATTGGGTCCCGTTGCATGATAGAGGAGACAGGTGCGTCCAGGCCGATTCCCCTAAGAAACCCGCGGCGGGCATCGCCATCTGTGACCGTAGCGACTAAACGCCCGTCAGCGTCGACCACGAGCGCAAAGTGTATGGCACCCTGCTCGATAGCAGATAGGGCATCGCGTACGGACGAATGTTCCCTTATCACAATACGATCGAGACGGTCCTTCATTGAGATCTACCAGCCCTTTCTGGTGCGTCCATTACCAAACACCCCAGCCACCATCCACGGCAATGTTTTGACCGGTAATATACTTCGACATGTCGGTAGCCAGAAATATCGCGGCACCTACGAAATCAATTTCTACCGCCATACGGCGCATCGGAGTACGGTCAACGTACCGATCGATAAACTCTTGGCTCTGTGCTCGCCAGACGCCCCCGGGAGAAATGCAATTGGCCCTAATACTTGGAGCGAGTGTTGTGGCGAGCCATCGGGTGAACTGTATCAACCCGCCCTTGGAAGCCGCGTACGCGGCCGGATTACCCATTTTAGTGCCTTCATACAAACGCCAATCTGGTCCGGATATTCCGTAAATTGACCCGATGTTTATGATGCTAGCGCTTTCGGACGCTCGCAATAGCGGAAGCAATCCGCGGCAGAGATGAAAGGGCGCGGTTAGGTTAACTTCGATCGCCCGACGCCAGGTATCAATAGACTGATCCTCAAAACGAGTATTCCACCCCTCCAGACCAGACGTACCTACAAACGCAGCGTTGTTAATCAGAATATCAAGCTTTCCAACTTGCGTCTCAACTCTTCTAATAAGGGCCTCCCTTTCAATATTGGATTCCAATTCCGACACTTCATATATGATTTTCGTATCATTTCCCTTCAAATTGCCATCTAAAAACTCCATCTCGTTTTTGTCTACTAAAATAAGATCTGCTCCTAAGCCATAGAGTGCTTTTGCAATAGTGCTTCCCAACCCGCCGGCGGCACCCGTAATGAGCGCCGTGCGCCCTCGCAAAGAAACAAGTTCACTGATCGAGTTCATTTCAATTTTCTCCGAAGCAGGAATTCGGCGACCTCAAAGTCCGTGATTGTATCAATGTCGATAGCGCGGTCTGCCGGCACTACCACTGCGCCAACCCGACCATCAAAGATCGAACGTCGGTTCAGAACGAACAGTGGGTCACAAACGTATGCTACAGTTGTGACATCAAAAATCTCCGGTGTGTCCTGTCGACGATTCGGGGTATCGCCATTCTTTATGCATACAGATACAACCCCTTCGGTCGATCTGGTAACCATGTTGAAGTACGGGTTTCTTCGAGCCTCAGACACAGTAAGCACAATGTCAAACGAACCACCTTCAAACATATCTAGGCATTTTTCTATGTCACCAGGACACCGAAGCGGTGCAGTCGTTGGCACAGAAACCATCGCCATCGGCAAATGACCGCTTTCTTGCCTCAGAAATTCCAGTGCGTGTTGCCAGGCCATCCACTCTGGACTTTCATCCCGAGCGAGTTCTGGCGGCCTGAGAAACGGAATCTCGGCCCCGAAGCTACGGGCTATAGAGGCTATCTCCGGGTCATCTGTTGAGACGAGAACTCGCTTAATACGCGAAACAGACTTAGCGTGTTCAATTGACCAACCAATCAACGGTTTACCCGCCATCTCGCGTATATTCTTCCGAGGTACCCCTTTAGAGCCACCTCGCGCAAATATAAATGCGACCACACTATCGTCTAATGTTCGCGTCATTGCAGTTCCACCGTTGTGTTTGTGTTCATGGAGCGCTCAGCCGCATTTATTATTTTTAAAACATCGAAGGCATCAGTTAACGTACTCATCGTCGTGCTGCCTGTGTCAATGCAATTAAATAGTTCGATCAACTCCGCTGTATACACATCTACTCCGCCGTGTCTATCGTGGCGTTCCTCATTCGATTCGGTGGGTTTTCCAGAAATAATCCGCGTCGTCCGGTTCATTAAATCTAATAATAAATTTCCGTCTGACCCGATGAAGCGGCATCGTCTGTCTGGTACACGTTGAAGAAAATCCAAATGTACATTTACTATCAATTTCGGGTGGTCGTATTCAAGAATTAATTCGACCACATCCTCGACATCGATATGTAGATCTGCAAATCGACCTCCGCGCGCCGTCACACGCGTTGGCAGTCCGAAAATCCAGTAGATATAGTCCAGCTCATGACTGAGCTCTAACAACGGCCCCCCGCCAAGCAATCGACTGGCAGATACGCTCGTTTCGTAACTCGAGCCCTTACGCCAATCCGGCAAGTATTGACCAACTTCAGCTCGAACAGCCAAAATCCTTCCTATTTCGCCTCGCCGAACATAGTCGCGCGCCGCAATCACAGCTGGTGCCAAACGGAGGTTGTATCCAACCAAAACTGTAAGTGCTTTGGTGCCAACTTGCTCTATAAGCTCCGGCACTTTTCCTATGTTAATGGAAAGCGGCTTCTCAATTAGCATATGAATTCCAGCCTCGCAGAGCTTCATTGCGGCGTCTACGTGCGCGCTCGCCGGGCTTGCGACAATCGCCGCTTGGGGAGCGAAGGCGATTGCTTTCTCCAATTCAAAAAATTGAAGATTTGCCTCTAGCGGCTTTGTCGCATCTGAGTGCCCAAGACCAGAACGCAGCACAGCTATTTCAGCTTGCGGCTTAAGCCTCCGAAGATTAACCAAATGGCGGCGCCCTATGCTGCCCATGCCGATGATTAAGTAACGGTCACCCATCCGGATTCTGCCTTAAGCGCTATTTGAGCACAAATGACCGGCGCCTATTTTTCGGGCGAATGGTCGATAAACCTCTTTCTAATCAGGTTATCCGAAATTTCGACTGTCTCTAGATGTTCCCCAATTTTTGGAGCCGAGCGACCATCGCCATAAGGATTTACTAGGCCGACTAGACACTTTCGAAAACAGGGCGAAATTGCCTGTCGCCAAGCATCGTAGATCGCTTTTCGATCAATTGGCACGTTGATCACATTTCTAGGAGCAATCCGGCCTTTTTGCCGATTTCCGATGTTGACTGCTGGCAAAAGCACAGAAGCCGCCTCTATGATACCCGAAGATGAATTTCCGACCAGGCAATCGACATGATGCAATAGTTGAAAATAGCGTTGCTTTCCCAGCGAGGGAACAACTCGGCAATCTTTCTTATCTTTGGCGAACTCATGTATAGCTCTTACTATGTGAGATGAGCCTGTATCTGAATTCGGATGCGTGAACAGCACTTGGGTGTCTACCATTAGATCAGCTGCGGCCAGGACCTCCTTGATGTGTTTCGATACATTCTCGTATCCGATTGTTTCAGGATGATAAGTTAATATGGACACTGGTCGCGATGGATCTAATTCATATTCATCAAAAACTTCCTTTTTATTTTTGACGCTCATATCACGGAACAAATCTAGCCCCGGCTCACCTGCAATAATGATACGAAATTCTTCCTCGCCCAATTGCTTCAAGCGACGACCATACTCCTCGTTAGTGGGATAATGTAAATGCGCTAATTTCGTAACCGCATGCCGAATAGCATCATCGATTACACCTTCCGTTACCTCGCCACCCGACAAATGTGCGATTGGAATGTTATATGGGGTTGCTGCCAATACTGCGGGAAGCATGTCGTATCGATCACCGAGCACAACTAATATGTCAGGGCGATGCTGAAATAACGCTCGCGCAAATCCAGCTAATATTTCAGCCATTGCTAGCGCAAGATCTTGCGGTCCATCTCCGAGAATCTGGCATGGGATTGGGATTGTGCAGTCCGGAAATTCCCTTTCAACTTCCGCTATAGAATATCCGTTTACAGCAGCAAAATGGGTGCCGCCCGCGAAAATCTTTAGCTCAACACCTTCGCGGCAGCGTAAGTCCCGGAGCAAGGGCATCAGCACGCCATAGTCAGACCTTGCTGTCGTGACGACACCTATGCGACGGGCCATTTCAGTACCTCTCCCTGTTGAAAACTCGCCCATGCGCGGGATCCAACAACACGATCGATTTCTCGAACGGAAATCCCGTCTTCCGGACGGAGCGCGACCAGATCCTCTGCGTGTATAATTTCGCCAATGATAATATTGCGCGTTGCGACAAGAGATCGCCTTACGAGCTTTATCGCTTCACGCTCCACAGGCCTTGGTTTTTTCTCGGCACTGCCCATCATGACCTCAATCGACCGAACGGTACGCACTAGCTCGCGGAGGCCGACAGGATCGACTGAAGCCCTATGATCAGGACCATTCATATTGCGATCCAGCGTGAAGTGCTTTTCGATTGCCACCGCCCCAAGGGCTACCGCCCCAGCGGCGGCCAAATGGCCTTCACTGTGATCTGAAAGGCCGGTTGGAAGCCTAAATGCGTCCCGGAGCGTAACCATAGACAGCAAGTGAATGTCCGAATCGTGGGTTGGGTAAGCCGTAGTGCAATGCAATATGGTGATTTCGCCGCTTGCTTGCGGCCGCCAAGTGCGCATTGTGTGCAACGCAAATTCAATCTCTTCCATTATACACATACCCGTCGAAAGTATAATAGGTTTTCCCTTTTCTACTGCTCTCCGTAGAAGAGGGACATTCACGATCTCTCCTGATGGAATTTTTATCCTTTGCATTTTTAATTCGTCGCAAAGAAAATCAAAACTTGGGAGATCAAATGCTGTCGAAAGGAACTCTATCCCTACCGCTTGGCAGTGACGATTGAGCTGTGCAAACTCCTCGCGTGTGAGTTCTAGTTTCTTGACCAGATCAAACATGTTCTCAGATCCGGCATTTTTTTGATATTCAACAAGCGGCGTATCGTGTCTTAACACAAGTTCTGATGAAAATGTTTGAAACTTAACTATATCGGCCCCAGATTCCTTCGCAAGGTCGATTAGTTTATGAGCTAGTTCAACCGAACCATTGTGGTTGACACCCGCCTCGGCGATGATTTTTACTTCATTCATGATTTGATCCTAGATCTATGTGGGACCGGATAACCGGCGAATACTCCTGGCTGGGGTGCCGACGACGTGATCCCACCCTGGGATATCGCGCAACACAACAGATCCGGCACCTACAATAACACTTGGCCCTATTTTAACATCTTGAATTATGCATGCCCCAGTGCCAACGTGTGTACCGGCCTCGAGTACTACGTTTCCGGATAACCGCGCGCCGGAGGCCACGTGGCAATGGTCTCCGATTCGATTGCCATGCTCGATAATTGCGCCGGAATTAATCAAACAGTTTTTCCCAATGGCAGATCCCGCTTGTAAGATCGATCCTGCAAATATCTGACAGCCTTCAGCAAGCGACACGTTAAATTCAACAATTGCGGTTGGATGAATTAAAGTTAGAAATTCAAATCCCTTTGCAGAAGCCATTTCAAACACAAACTGCCGTAGCAGCGTTCTCCCGACTGATCCGATGCCATTAACTAAATACACACTAGAGGGATCAAGGTTGGACAATACATGGTCGTCTCCGAGCCACGGGATTGACTTTAACTCGCCTGCAAAGGGAACGTTGCTGATGCACCCATCACAATTGAGGCCCATAGCACGCATGCAAGCGTGAGATGATTCCGCATGCCCGCCGCTGCCAATAATATAAATCGGCCGAATGTCCATTGTGCCCTTTGAGTTCGTTCGGTTTTGCTTCGAATAACAACAGTGCGTCAGGTGCTGTATTAAACGAGCGGAATCCGGGTGCCTTCGTAAAAAGCTATGACGGCAACGGTCCGACGCTAGCTCCGGGAGCGCGGCGCTCTGCAAAACCTCTGGTTAGATGCAAATCGCAAATTAAGAACTTGTTTCGCTACCGCCGCCGGAATGCTATCCGGCGGGTGTTCTACTCAACGACGGGCAGTTGGTGCATAATAACCTGTCGTGATAAAACATCGAGAATCTCTTAGAAGCTGCCTGCCTAGGTGACATTCTCAGACTGCTCACTCCCCCGTGCTGTAAAATCGACGGTGATAATTGGCTCGTAGGCCAACTAGTCGTTAGAAACTGTCGAATGTAATATGGCGGACTTGTTGGCAACCCAGCCAGATGTGCGTCGTCACTTCTTGGTTATGATACGTCTAGCCGAACTTTGGAACGTTCGCTGTGTTGCACCGATCGAATAGTCGCTCGGCTGGCGGAGCGGACGCTCTTAGGATCGGCGCGCCTTTCCCTTGCTCGCTAGAGCGTTTTCCTCTCACGCTGGCTCGTAGCCTGCGGCGGCGAAGAAGTTCGCACATTCCTGCGGCGTGAAGGCCGGCAGCAATGCGCCGATGGTGTTCCACAAACCTTCGACCGTTCATTCTGCCGCCTTGCGTAGCAGCGCCTTGAGCTTTGAGAAGGCGTTCTCGATCGGGTTGAAGTCGGGGTTGTAGGGGCGGAAGATAAAGGAGGCTGGCCCCGGCGGCTTCGATAGCGTCGCGCGCGCCCGCGCCTTTGTGGCTGCCGAGATTGTCCATGACCACGATGTCGTCGGGCCGCAGTTCTGGAAAGAGAACCTGATCGACATAGGCCTGGAACGAGACGCCGTTGATAGGCCCATCGAGCACCATCGGCGCGACCATGCTGCTCAGGCGAAGTCCCGCGACAAAGGTTGTCGTCTTACAGTGGCCATGGGGAACGCCGACGCGGAGCCGCTCGCCCCGCGGTGCTCGCCCGTAGCGGCGCGCCATGTTGGTCGAGGCCCACGTCTCGTCGATGAACACGAGGCGCTCTGGATCGAGATCGAGCTGCCCGTCGAACCACTCTTCGCGCCGCTTCAGGATGTCCGGGCGATCCTGCTGGCTGGCGTGTGCGGTCTTTTTTTCCACGTGATATTGCGACGCCGGAAAAAGCGCCAGAGCGTGCCGATACCGAAGCGATGGCCTTGCTCGGCGAGACGGGCCTGGATCTCCATGAGCGTTATGTCGCCGGCGCTGTCCAGCAGCGACAGGATCAGATCGGCCTGCGCCTCAATGCGGTGGGAATGACGGTCGCCGCCCTGGGGGGTGGCCTTCGCGCTTCCCGTGTCGCGGTCGAGCGCGCACCAACGAACCGCGCTCGCCGCGCTGACGCCAAAGCGATCGGCCGCCTGCCGACGGGACATGCCGCCGCAACAACGCGTTCCCGCAAACCAAGCGGGAGGGGCTTGGACATGAATGCCGGCCTTTCGCCAGCATGCAGTTTGAATCAGACTAGCGCTGATTTGGGAATCCCAATCGGTTCAGAAAGATTGGAAAACGCTCTAAGTAATGGATCATGGGGCACCTCTGCCTCAATGGCGACTTTATCCTGCTTAGCATCGCGACGGCGCCGGCGTTTTCAATTTGCGCCGCAATGCAACAGACCGTCTCGCGCCGGCTCAACACATCGCGTCGCCTGCATGTCACTCCGCAGAGAGGCAGCTAACGGACATACGGCACGTCTGGTCAAGGATCGCTTTAGGCACGTTCAGAGCGACCGGGCTCCAATCCTTCACATAGGAATTTTTTTCGCCCGCCGCCGTATCTAATGTACGCGTCATAGTCGTAAATCTTGCCGCCCACAAAATACGGCATCACGAGCGGAGAAAATTTCCTCTTGAATTTTAGCAGAGCATCGTTCGGGTCGGTGGACCGCCCCCCGCCTAGAATCATGTATCGGACGCCAAGTCCTTTGTAATGCATAACTGCGTTTTCAATTAGCGCATAGTGAATATTCAGTTTTCGAGACAGATCATTTCCGCCTGCGAGGTGGTAGTGACAAAGATCCGTGTCAGAATGCAGGAAACACGCAACGGCGGCAGCACCATCGTCACTGCACGCTAGCCAACACTTTGCCCACGGACTCGCTAAGAGGGTTGGGTAAAAATTTTGATCAAAAAAATATTCATTCGAAGCGAGATTTCTGTTCAATCCTGCTTCGTAAAACTCGTGAAACAACCTAGCGTCGGACGCGGTCAGGAGACGTATTTCACATCTACTGCTCGCCTTTCTTATACAATTCTTTGTGCTATCCGAATAATATTTCCATCTTTCATTTACATCAGCATCGCATCTAATAACCACTATATCTCTATTATACTCTATCATATCAAGATGCTTAATGTGCGGTGCGGGGTCAAGGAAAGGGTGAAAGCGGATAAATTCGGCCACTGCCCCGAGATCTTGGCGTACATGGTCAGTCCACCTTGTTAGCCCGTTATCAAGCGCCTCCTTATTTTCAGCAATCGGCCCTCCGTAACCCCACGGAGTTTCGAGATCTATGCGGTCCGCTCCAGCAATTGGAACAATCCCCGTCCTGCAGGAAAACTCGTCGTAAGTAGCGCTCACTACTCCGTGGCGCGCATGCAGCCGGGTAAAATCCTCTCTGAAGTATACGTCCCGCCGAAGCTGATCGAAAGGAATCTGCGAATTTATTGGCATAATGATCCCAATACGCGAGCAAGAATCTCATCCATATCCTCTACGCTGTAGCTTTGGTCAATAGGGAGCCCAATTAGACGGCGGGTGAAATCGGCCGCAACAGGATGCTCGTTACCTGAATGGACGGAGTCGGGCCACAGCGCAGTAGCGAAAACCCGCTGAGAATGGAGCCGTTTCAATATTTCGTCTCTTTGATTCACGAGGATCGAAAAATTGTAGGGCGTCCCCCCATAACGCTCGACGATCTCTACACGGCCCGCCAACCCCCGTGACAATGTGGCCCAGTTTTCCCAGCGCCTTCGAGCGTGCGCAACCGGATCGGTCCAAGAAAAGAACCAAGTTCCCGAATCGCTCATGCGATGGGGGTAATCTGGCCACGCGAGCTCAGCTTCTGCATTGAGTCGAAGCATTTCAGGCTCAACCGCTGGCGAGCGCCATGCACAAAGCGCCCTTGCAGCGAGCTTCGCTGCAACTGCGTTAGTAGCCCAAGGCATTTTCGCAACTGCCGCGTGATCTACGTCCGTTAGTTCGCTCCATCGCAATATTGCCCCGTCGCCCACTGCAACACACTTACGTGGACATGACAGCACAGCGACGCTTTCCGGAACAGAAATAGTTTCGTGTCCGAACGCCGTTTGTGCGGCGTCAACAACTACAATACCTTTATTTTCCAAAGATTTGGAAATACCAAGCAAATCAACTCCAACATCATGACCTAGGAACGCAGGCACCAGCACGAGCAATCGACCTGTTGCTCGCCTGATCATTTCCTCCCATCTATCGCTGAATAAATCAACGAATATTAATGAGCAACCTAAGTTAGAGTACATCCTTGGTACGGAAGGACAAGTGTAAGCAGAAAGCATGACACAATCGAAAGGTCCCGCTCGACTATTTAACCAAATCAACGCAGCTCTCGCGTGAGAAAACGCCAAGCAATCCTTCGACAAATTTCTAGGCTTTTCCAATAAAGCATCGGCACCTAGTCGGATTTCGCCTCCAAATGCTCTGACAGTCGGCGGAAATTGCATAACATTAAACTCTAACTTTATTTAACTCATCCGATCGACGGAACATAAGAAATTTATTAGAACGCATAAATCTTTCGTCCAGCCCAAATGTTTCGGTGGTCGTCTTCTCACCTACTAATTCGCCGCCGATGGATTTCGCCAAATTAATTAGATGACCGCACTCCAAAATGCGCAGTGGATTATCTGACGCAAAACTGCCTTCTAAAAGCTTCCACTTAGCAGATTCCTCTCTATCTAAGGGAGGCTGTGTCGGATTGCGAACCCAATCGCCTTGTATAAATTGAATAACAAGATACCCAAGTGGGTCCAATGAATCGAGACAGTTGCACAGCATCGTCCGAATTTCGGTATCACTGAGATAGCACACCATATCCAAGGCGTATATTAGGTCAAATTTTGTTTCGAACGGAATTGGCTGACTGCCGATATCGACTCTCGCGAACCGGTTTGGATCCTCCGTGTTTGACATCATATCTACAGCTGATTGGTTGATATCGATCCCAAAAATCGACGCCCCCCTCCTTGCGGCCTC